>JACCDX010785267.1_pt1 | contig 10628 bp, 12 predicted proteins | sample 7449681 | NCBI WGS metagenome assembly JACCDX01 (sample SAMN15323450, study PRJNA562643) | freshwater metagenome | isolation source: river surface water | place: USA:Blue River Watershed | collected 2017-08-18
CAATGCCTGTACCTGCGACTCATAGAGTTCGTTTTCGTGCTGTTCCTTCCCTGAAGAAAGCTGTAAAGCAATTACCTGTATGTTCAACAGGTGAATGTAGTGTAGCATAACCATAAAATCTGTTTGTTGTGGGCTGTCCTTCGGGGCAGCTTTTTTGTTGCTTAGTAAAAAATAGATCGTATATTGCTGTTGCTTGTGGAACCTAAAACATCTGTACGTTCTTGTTGCCAATCATAGTTGATTTGCGATTGTCGTCTGGTTTTCTCTTCTATGGTTTCTGGTGTATCTGTCATTCGTCCTAACCCAACATAAGTAGAGCCTGTGGAATTATAAGCAACACCCCATAATAAAGCATATACCAAACAATCAACTTGGTCATCATGTTTTCCGCGAGGGAATGCTGTAAGTTCTTGCACAAAATCACCCAACCATTCTGCTTGCATGGGTAAAAACACTCGACCTTCAAGGAACAAAGGTATAGTTGCACGTACACGATTCTCTTTTGAACCTCCATATGTACGAGGCAATAGAACCTCGAAGTTACCGATCTCACGCTTCAACATGGACACAATAGGATCACCATTTCCTCCCTCAACAAGGTTTTTTACTATATGTGGATAAGCATTGTCGTATTCACGGATCATGTTGAGTTGTCGTGGAGTATCAGCCTTTTCGCGTTTGACATCAAGAACATAGAAAGAAGTGCCTGCTTTTCCCATTAATAAACCGACACTGTAATCATTTGTTTCCCCTTCTTTTAAGGCGAAATCCCAACAAGTATAGTATGTATCTATATGTGGTGTTTCTGTATAATATTGAAACCATTCTGTTTTCAGTAAATTACCGCCTTCGCTTATTGGATTTTGCTGGTACTGTGTGAGCCAGGTTGTAAGACCAGCTTTGGCACGTAACGATGCAACAACTTCAGGAGGAAATCTTACAGGGTCTAGTATTTCACCATCTTTGCGGCGACGGTCATTAAAACCAATAGGGGATACAAATGTGCGGCGACTGTCATACAACATCGGTAGATTGAGATGGAAAACAGATTCGCGTTCATTGTCGAGAATGTACCCTGATAGATCATTTTCACCGAGGCGTTGTTGAATAACCAAGAATTTACCTTTGGATTGGTCATCAAACCGTGATGGTAATACTGTTTTGTAGAAACTATTGACTTTTTCTAATTCGTTAGGCGTTGCTCCGTTGGCATCAGAAGGGTCATCCAAGATAATAATGTCAGCACCATGCCCTGTTACTTTAGCACTACGAGGTGTTGATGCGAAAAACTCACCACCTTCCTCTAGTTTGAACCACTCACCTGTGTTTTTTGTCTTTGACAACGAAAACTTATAATGGTCAGGATCATCAGGATTGCACCAACGATTTGCATACCAAGGTTCATTGATTAACCCACGTATGTTGTCAATGTTCTCCATATAGAGGTTTGTGCTATGACAGATATGTATAACTTGCCACTTAGGATTTTGTATAAACTGCCAAGCAGTAGAGCCAACTGTTGCAATAAGAGTCTTCGTATGTCTAGGTGGGATGTTTATGACCATATTACGTGGCAGTACTGACTCAGACTTTAGAAACTCTTGTAAATGTTCACATAAACAACCAAGATGCCAGTTGTCAGAAATTGGCTTATTGCTTAAATTGTTCCACGCCGCTTTAATAAACACATATAGCGATTTTTCCGCAGCTTCGTATATGCGTTCTTGCATCAAAGCTTCGTAATCTTGTAATGCACGTGCGGATATGTTAGGCAATACCATACTTTTGTTTTAAATTACTTTTCTTCTCTTCTATGGTGGTGGTAGGCTTAGTACCTTTTACTTTTTTAGAGTATCTGTTGTTACCGCCATTCAAATCTTTGAAATCATCAATAGCATTTTGAAGATCGCGAGGATCAGCTTCTGTTTTTTTGGTTATTTGTTTGAGTAAGTTAATTCTTGTTCTATCACCAGTAGCTGCTGCACCAGCAAGATTAGTGAGAATTTTCTGTTCGTTATTGAGTTTCTTTTTACGTAAAGCTCTACCTATAGAGTAAGCTTGCCTTCCTTCTTCAGAGGATATATTTCTATCTGTACCATACCTTTTATTGGCTTCAACACCATTAGCTATATATTCTGTGAGAGTGTTGTATTTTGATTTATCTTTCCAATTCTCTGCCTTATTTAAAGCAATAAAAGGTGTGCTTTGTTCTGTTTTAGAACCTATCTTTTTGTCTAACCAACCGCTTATACTTTTAGGTATCTTCATATGAGTAATTTTGTCATGAATAATATCTGTTGCAAGATCAGATGGTGGTTTTAGACCAGATGCTTCAGTAAAAGTGTTAGGTTTGTTTTTTACAAATGCATTATACCACTTTCTACTTTTGGTAGCAGTTTTTAGGTTAATTTTACCGAAGTCACATAGAAGAAAAATAGTCATCCTAACCACCTTTGTTAAATTGTTTAACCAAACCACCTATGAATCTTTGCCACTTAGGTGTCCCAGGAGCTTTGATTGTTTCGAGGATATGTTCGATCCTACGTGTGATATCACGCACTTGTTTTGTTCTTGCAGGGTCGTCTAAAAAATGTTCTGATGGTTCGGTATTATAATGGAAATTTATGATACCGTAAATCTCTTTACGTACACCTCTGAATGTACGGAAATCCTTGCGTGTGATATCTAACGAATCCATATGAAGATCACAAGCAGAATCGAGGTCAGACCTTGTAATTGTCTGATATTCTTTTGTATCTGACAGTAAAATCTCTTCCAACATATAGTTGATAGGTACAGCTTGGAGTTGATTTTTGATAGGCTTGATAGTATCAGTGCAAGATTCTACAAACACAGACATTTTCTTTTCGTGGAAGCCAAGAAGATCCTGTGTACCGTTGTGAAACAAACCGATAACCACACGTTGTGCATATGTAATAGCGAGTAGTTGGTCACATAATTTTTGGAGTTCGAGCCTTAATTTAAGTTCATCTTTGTTGATATAGATGATACTATTGTATATTTTCTGTCCTGTGCTTACCAAAGGTGATAGTTTCGATAAAAAAGAGGTTAGTACAAGGATAATCAATAAAATCTCTGTCAATGACAAACCATCGTGGAGATCTATGATTTTTGGTGGTTGATACTGCTCTTGTTCGATAGTGATAGTGCGTGTGTTAGAGGATGCCATACTTTTGTCTTAGTTTTTGTTGTTTTTCTTCTATGGTTGTTTCTTGTGGTTTTGAACCTTTTATTTTTGGTTGTTGTTTTGGTTGCTGACCTCTTTCTTTAAGAGAGTTAAGTATAGTATCAACATCTTTTTGACTAGGTTTAGCACCATTTAATATTTTTACTGCTGTACCAGTACTATCTGTTAATAATAGTTTATCAGAATCGGATAATTTTCTTTTACGTAAAGCACGACCTGCATTGTACATTCTCGTATTAGTAATATCAACATCTGTAGGTCTTTTTACAGCTTCGATACCATCAGCAACAGATTCAATATTGTAATTATTATCATTATCTATAAACTTATTCAAAGGTGTGTATTTTTCCTTAGTTTTAAATTTAGGATCTAGTTTGCGACCTATATAAGCTGGTATATTCTGATGTGTAATACCATCATGTGTAATATAACCATCTCCTGCTAAACCTGATGCTTTTCTAAATTGTTTAGCTTTATATTTAGTTATTAGTGCATCTTTTTTAATTTGTTTAAGAATGTCTAGATTTACTTTGGCAAAGTCTACATGATGTACTAGATCACATAGAAGAAAAAGGTCACTCATGTGGTTCACCTGTAGTGGGTTTTTGTGCTGGGGCTAGTATATTTTGCAATGCTGTGATCTTCTTTTCTATGGTCTTGGGGTCTATGCTATGCACTGTACCAGAACCACGAGATAATTGTCTTTTTTGTGCATACTGGCGTAAGTCTTTGGTGATTGAAGAATCCACTTGTGCTGTACGGGATTTAACTACTTGCTGCGAGAGCGTATGTAGGTCTTTGCCGATGGCTAACAAATCTTTCAGTTCCTTCACATCTATACGCTCATCATCATCCAATTGACGGTCAGTATCATAAGCTTCGATAACAGAGTCGTACTTCGACAACGCCATTTTATAGATTTTATTGAGTTTGTTGGTCGCTATCATAGCTTGGGTATCCGCGATAGCACCTTCATGTAGATAGATATTGAGTGCTGTGTTTTCTGCGTTCTCTTGGAGACGAGCTTTATAGGCAGCACGTTGGAGTGACCATTTTTCTTTGGCACTACGAGCTTTGACTAGAGGGTAATAAGCTTGGTGCATTATGCATAGCTCTTTAATCGTGTAGTTGGTTAGAGATACAGAACCGTCCTCATGTAGTTCACGCTTACCAATTAAATACTGTGCGCGTATCTGTTCATAATTGATTTTACGTCTAGGCTTTTTGATTGCTGGGGAAGGGCTTTGTTCTGTACCGAAATTATCTAAACAAACAAAGTCGTCGGCATCATCTTCGTCTAGACGATCTTGAAATTGTTCATGTAATGGTGTTGGATCTGTCATCGCTTGTCTCTAGCTAAAAAGGATCTAAAATATTCTGTGTAGCTTATATCTAGTTTTTCACATATTGCTGACAGTTTTGCAAGTTGTTCGAGAGAAAGATTAACTGCTATTCTGTGTTGTTTAATCTGTGAGGGCAGCTTGCGGGGTCTACCTGTGTGTGACATATGATTATAAGTAGATAAAAGTATACCAATAAATTCATTATAGCTTGTCTGGGCGTGCAGTAGCAAGATGTGGGTGCAAGCACCGAGTTGTAGTGTATGGTGGTAGGATATATGTTACAGTCGGCGGTGGGGCATACCCTCACATGAAATTTATACGAAACTCACATATCCTCACATATCCTCACATTACATATGATTAAGAACTGTGAACTTATGTTACAAACTAATCCTGAAACCCTATATAATGCAATAATAAAACAGGTCAAATTGTACCTAAAACCAAATCTAAAAATCACCTGAAGGACAAAAACATGAATTTAATCTCTTACCACACACTAACCGCTTACATTAAGCTAGAATTTTTTGCTTTACAAGCGCTTTGCATGTATAAGATCCGTGTACAAGGTTACAGCACATACACAACCTTGGCACATAAGATTAACCGTGCTTTAGTTGCTTCTGGGATCACTTACTATTGTTCTAATTCTTACTTTCGGTTGTTTGTTGAGAATCTAGAATGTTTTACTGATGTGCAACAAATTGATTTAGAATTACCGATCATGAATGAGACTATAAGCGCTTACTGTGTTGTACATGTACAAAACAATACTTTGCTAGAGTATGCATCTTTTGAGCGTGCCAAGTCAGTATGTGATGCAATGGGTTTAAGTTATTGTGTAATTTGCAAGTATTGGATTGATGGTCAATTTGTGTATGATGATCGGGTTTATACTTTTAAAGCTTCTCTTTCTATGTTAGTTGTCAATGTATTGGTAAAAATCGAACTAACGTGTATATCTTTATTATCAGGTCGTGAGTATGGCTCTATCAATCATTCTAGTAATCCTATAGGTAAAGCTTTCTTTGAGTTATCTTACAATGCTTGTAAAGCTATAGGGTTTTCATACCCTAGTCAGTTATTTGGTTTATTTCCACCAACTATTTAATCCGATAGCCTATATCGTTAAGGCTCATAATGCTAACGATTTATAAACAACACAAAAAACTAATTCAGGACAAAACACAATGAATAACTCTAACAATTCTGATCTATTGGCGACAGTTTCCGCTTCTATTGATGCTTTTCTAGCGTTATCTTGCTATGATTTGCTAGCAAGTGTGCAATCCAATGACATCACTTTGAAAAACTTTATCCCATCTAAAGACAATAAGCATGTGTTGTCTGGTACTCAAGAGATGTTCCGATCCCTTGATCTTTCCCAATTTGATTTTACTTTACCATCTAAGGCTATCAAACCTGATAGACCTGAAAAACCCGATCCCTTTTCAGGTAAAGCGAAACAAGACTATTATGATGCACTTGAAGCTAGAGACGCTTTTGATGTTGATCCTAACGGAGGTTTACTCAATATTGAGATTGACCGTATTGCAACTCGTTTGTTGCAACATGACATTATCCGTAAGTTCGATAAACTCCAGCGTATTTGTCAGTTTGTCTCTAGTCACGATGTCTCACAGTTTGATCATGAAGAAGAGCTTGATCTGTATGAATTGCCTGAAACCACAAGAGCTAAAATCTTGCAAGTGTATAAACAAGCATTTAGTGCTAGTCCTTGTTTACTCATGACGGGATCAACTATTAATTTGCTAACCGTTGATCCTAATTGTTCATTAGACAGTATCGCTGGTATTGATGCCATCATTGCTATTAAGAATCAAAATCAGAGTGCTAGCTATGCCTTTATGGGTCGTGATCAATTGGTCGCTGTGATCAAGGCTGTCAAGAATGAAGTGAATGCTCCTTCATTACTAAAACTTGCATCTAGACTTGATTCGCATTTAGGGGGATCAAAGAACGCAACCACGATTCTAGCTAATTTAAGGATGTGTTATGGTTTTAAGCCTAGTAAGGGCAAAAAGTCCACACAGTAACAACTAATACACATAGAAAGAAATAGTTACCTTTGATTGTTTCTTTCTATGTGTATCCTATCAACCCTATGACAAAATACTATGTATAAAATCAATATTCCCGCCGACCTTTATGATGATTTGCAAGTAACACAATATTTTGATGATATCAATGATTGCTTGCATATGGTTTCTTTTTCAAGTACACAATATACTTTTGAGGTTTTAAACTATTCAAGGTTAACAGCTTGGATCTTACAAACTAATATTCTAACTGATGCACAAAAATTCGAGTATATGTCTTTGTTTAATCCTTTGTATGCTGTAACTAAATAGTTGTCTATTCCTATCTGGTATCTATACAGGTATCAGATAAGAGTATACAAAATACTCGATCATCACTAGCCTATACCTTAAAGGCTTACAATGTTTAAGGTTATAAACAACTATTAGGACTAAAACACTATGCAACCTGTGTACATTGACTGTCACGGTTTTAATCAATTTCACAAGATTGTAAACGCTTTACATGATCTAAATTTTGGTAAAGATGTTTGTAAAATTGACTGTCAGAAAGTGTATGACAAGCCAAAATGCTATGATCTGTACACAGTCCAAGTTTTACCCGCCGATCCTATGTTTGCGGGATCTCATTGTCATTTACATGAGTATTTGATGGATGTATTGCCAATTAAAGCAAGGTTTATTACTTGCATGGATTATGAAGAGATTTTTCAAGATGATTATAAACCATTTTATAAATCTTAATTAACCTCACAAGCTAGCCTATTCTATGGTTAGCTTTTCTTTCACAACTAACAAAAACTATGCAATACACAATAGCAATCATTTTCAATGCTTCTAACAAAAAAGCGCTTAAATCTTTTTTAGGCTATCTTGATGGTCGTTTTCCTGCCGCAGCATTATTAGGCAATATCAAACTTGAAAATAAAAAATCTCCGTACCGTGTTACTATCTCTGACTTACCTTTAACCGATCTTTGTTTTTGTGTTGTGATTGATCAGATACAGATACATCATGTGTTAATCACTGGTAAATAACACTTACACAATCAATTCTATATACACTCTAGATTAACCGCTAGAGTGTTTTTTTTGTGTCTTGGTATAGATACACATATGAGTTAGCAACACGTCTTAAACCATCAAAAACACACATACACACATACAGCGATCATGGTGTTTAACTAGGATCGTTTTTTGTGGAAACAAAACCCGATCATAAGTCTCGCCAGTTAGTTTTATTAGAAACAATACCTAACAACAATAAAAACGCCTTGTAACCCAAAAATACAACAATATCAGAGTGTATATCTATACGTTAGTAAATACACCATAAAGCCTTATTAGTTGCAATCTTGAGTAAACATACATAGAAACAAAACAAAGCGTTAGAGACGCAAAAAACGGTAAGCCGTAGAAAGAAGTTGGAATAGCACTGCTTTTTCTATGGTCTGCGGTATTTTTACAGGGCAGGATTTTTTGTGCCTAGCGCCACACGGTAGGTGAGGATTTTTTTTATACTCCTTCTGGATGATTTTGCATTAAAAACTATACTTATCTAACGTAACTGCGTTGTTTGAGGTTCTAGTTTTGTTAGAGATTTGTGAGGTTTTTATTTTAAATATAGAGGGTTTTTTATTTGCCCGAATTATTATTTTTTTTTCAAAATAGTTGGACTAAGGATTATATGTAAGAAAATTTAATTATGTTACAATAAAGATAGGTTGAAAAGTAACAAAAATTAATACATGAAAATATTAGCACCAAAAGAAGCAAAATATTGTTCTGATTTTATGCAGGACATACCATTAGGAGTAGTTAACAAGCGCTTAACTGGCTGCGGATTAACTTCAGTAGCATTAGAAAACAATAAATCTACAGTTATCTGTGTACCTACAAGAGAGATTATTAGAAACAAAGTAGCTCAATATCCAAACCAACGTAGAAAAGAAAGTATATTCGGATTGTATGGTGGTATACCTTTAGCAGCATTAGAGGTTTATTTACAAAATACTGGAGTACCTAAAATCATGGTGACGTATGATAGTTTTCCTAAATTACTACCTTACATTAATGATGACTACCATATTGTTGTGGATGAGTTTTCTGATTTACTAGATGACTACAGTTATAGATCAGAAGCTATAGATGGTTTGTTAGCTACTGTACCTTTATTTTCTAAGGTCTCTTATATTAGTGCTACACCAATGAAGCCTGAGTACTACCCTCCTGCTTTACAAGGGCTAGACTACACAGAGATAGAGTGGCAGGATGTAGTGCATTGTAAAGTAGAACGTGAGAAACATCTAAGACCTTTGAGTGCAGCAGCTAAACTGATCGAGAAATATATATTAGCTGGTTCTGAAGGTGTAGATATGAAGAACGGCTATCGTAGTCATTCAGCGTTGATTTTTGTTAATTCAGTAGCTATTATTAAACAACTACTAGATAAAACAAAACTACAACCTAATCAAGTGCGTATTATTTGTGCAGATAAAGCTGAGAACAGAGCTAAACTTGGTAGCAAATATAAAATTCAAACTGCATTAGATCCTGAACCTATGTTCACTTTCATCACTAAAACTGCTTTTAAAGGTTGTGATTTTTACAGTGAAACAGGTGCAGTGTATATTGTTTCTACTACGAGAAACCTTGCTAGTTTAGTATCGGTGGAAAATGATATCTATCAAGTAGCGGGTCGGATACGCACACTGAGCAATCCTTTCCGACACATGATTCAACATATCTACAATACAGATTCTTCCATGCTTACAGCAGAAGAATTTGAAAAAGTTGTAGAAGACAAGACACAGCAGACCAACGACATGATTCGTACCTACGAAGAGATGGCTGTTGAACTACGACCAGCACATATACGTTTGTTAAAAAAGTTAGGCAAGTCTCTACAAGATTTTACTTATCTATCATTACACGGTGACATCCCAACATTTAATAACTACATGGTACTCAATGATCGTCGTAGATGGGAAATCTCACATGGTACTTATGTTAACGGTGCAGTAATGCGTAAGGCTTATCTACAAGCAGGTTTTAATGTAGAACAGAATCAAAAATCTCATGGTAAAGAAGATGCTGACTTTAGTAGTGAGTTTCTCAAACATCTAACTTCATTAACGTTTAAAGATATATGTCTGGAGTATATAAAAAAACATGAAGAACTAGATGAGTATATGGCTACTAATCAACCAGAAATTCACGCAGCTTTTCATTTGTTAGGCGCTAAGAAGATGAAAGCATTAGACTACAGATTGAATAGATTCAAAGTAGCTTTAGGTGAAATACAACTTGATACACAACAAGATTTAAAAGATATTGTATACACAGTGTTTAAACCTGATAACTTTTATTCATTGAAAGAAATTAAAAGTAGATTACAAGGTATATACGACTCCCTAGGTATGTCTAAAAAAGCTAAAGCTACTGACCTTAACCAATGGTTCACTACAACAACTAAGAATGTTAAGAACACCAATGGTTTATATATAACTACCTAACCCTTTTCTTCTATGGTCATCAGCGTATCCTACTAGGTACGTTTTTTGTGTTTATATGCAGTCCATACTTTATCTACGAAATCGTCTACTGTATATTCAGCAGGTATATACTCACCTTTTAATTCTGCTACTTTTTGTTTAGCCGCTTCTAAAGTTTTAAAATATAACTCTGGTTCATTGTTATTAACCACAGCGAACAGATCTACTTTTCTTTTATAGTAGTATATATTACTATCTTCTTGTTTGTACTCCTCGACCTTCTCTTCTACAAAAAGCTCTGTGCAGGTAGTTTCAACCTTTACTGGAGTAACAATATCAACTTTCTTTTTATATATGCCGAGCATACAATTTTCTTTGTAGTCTAGCTTTTCATCATCTGAAAGTGTTTTTAAATACTCAACTTCATCTATAGCGTCTTCTTCTAATGCAAAACGACCAAATTCTACTGCCCTCTTTCCAATTTTAAAATTAACAACCCATCTAGGCTTATTCTTATTATTGCA
>JACCDX011724823.1_pt1 | contig 10627 bp, 17 predicted proteins | sample 7449681 | NCBI WGS metagenome assembly JACCDX01 (sample SAMN15323450, study PRJNA562643) | freshwater metagenome | isolation source: river surface water | place: USA:Blue River Watershed | collected 2017-08-18
AAGTTCTGTATCTTATCCAGGATTATCTGCTAAATACAAAGGTCACCAATATAGTTGTTACTTAAACAAAGAACAATTCAATGTAAATGGATACATTGAGGTACAAAAAGACAAAAGAACATTCTTTACTTGGGAAGAATTATAACTTAGCAGGTATTTTCTTAATAAATTTATAACCAACACCTACAGTTAAATTGTGTATTAATTTAATATCACTAGTACTTCTATAATTTATAACATCTTGAAATACTAAATTGACTTTTTTATCATTAAAGAAACTAACTTTAGTGGTTCCAAAAACGATATAATCATTAAAATCTCTAAAGTTTGGTTGATAATAATACTCTGTTGTTAGACCAATCCATTTATTAGAATATTTTACTCTACCTCTAATTGAGTGTCTGAATATTTGAGTGTCTTCATTAATTAAATAGTTAGTGTTTTGATACAAAGTTGCATAAGATAATGATAATTTACCCCAGTTGAATTTCATTTTACCACCTAAACCAACACCAATCCAATTGTCTAGTTGTATTTTTCTTATGTAAGAATAATTGATTTGATAAGTGATAAAAGAATCCCAGTTATCTTCATTATAAGCAAAGTTTAATCTAGAAGCAAACTCGTTTTCTTTTATTTGTGGATTTAATCTTAAGGAATAGTTTGATCCTAAATCAATAGCGAGCTTTTTATAATCGAATCCATTATTACCAACATATTGTAATGTTGTCTGTGTTGTTTGAGTAGTATTTAGAATCCCAGATATGTTATTATCGAGTGATATTTCCTTCTGTGAGTATAAAAAATTAGACAATAATATAAAAAAAAGTAGTGATAGTTTTTTCATTTTTTTCATTTTTTATTTTATATATAAACAAAAATAATTAATAAAAAAATGGCTAAAAAAACTACCACTACTGCATCAAATTACTTAGAAAAGTCAAGAGTTAAAAGACCAGGAATACACTCTAAAAAGAAAACATCTAAATTAAAAAAATCTAAAAGTTACAAAAAGCTTTATAGAGGCCAAGGTCGTTAATCTTGAATCGAAACTACTTCGATATCAAATACCAACTCTTTACCAGCTAATGGGTGATTACCGTTAATTACACAGTGATCTTCATTTACTTCATGTACCATCACTTGTGAACTACGACCATCCTCAGATGTTGCTTCTAAGATTTGTCCAACTTCAACTACACCAGGTAGTTTATCATTTGGGATTTTAACAAATAAATCCTCTTGTTCTAAACCATAGGCTTGCTCAGGAGAAATAGTAACGGTAACTTTGTCACCAATAACTTTTCCAATAATAGCATTCTCGAACCCTGGGATAATTTGACCAGAACCAACTTGAAATCTAAGTGGATCTCGACCTTCTGAAGAATCGAATACACTACCATCGGTTAACTTTCCGGTATAATGAACATCGATTACGTTACCATTTTGAATCATAATAAATATTTTTCTTTTTATATTATATGATTGACAAAATGTTTTATTTTTTATTAAAATTGATAATAAAATTTACAATTTCATAACTTGGATTTTCCCAATTATAATTGATCTTCTTATAATCCTTAACCCATTTATATACATTACCTTTATTAAAATTATCAGTAAATACTCCAATCTCTTCTAAAGACTTAGAATTTATTTTTTGCTCTGTATGGAATTTTAATGGAATAGACCAAAGTCTTTTTTGCAAAATCAAAGCTTCAGAGGTTGTGGAAAACCCAGAAGCTGTAATAACACCTTCACAATTTATCAAATCATTCTGAAATCTTTCTCTATTGATTTTACGAATAGTTATGTTTTTAACTTGCATATCTTTCTTGATTTCATCAGAGTAAATTATCCACTGAATATTTTTAAACTCAATGATTGTTTCCAATAGACTAGTTAGTTTATAAGAAGGTAAATAAACTAAAATAAAACCTTTATTCTTTGTTTTTACGTTTATAAATTTATCAGAAATGATAGGTAGATAAACATTATCATGTGTTGTTAAGTAATCTAATCCTAAATATTCATTACAAGGTGTGAAAAATCTACTGAAACGGTTAAAAATTCTATATTTATAAGGAAGAATTTTTTTATAAAATAGTGAATACTGATTAGAAATTCCAATACACTTAACATTACACTTTCTAGCAGCCCAACAACTAATTGGTTCATAGTCTGATACAACTAAGTCGTATTCAGAAACATCAATATTTGTACTTTTTAAGAATTTAATTAGTTTTATGTTTCTTAGAGTTTTCCACCAATCTACCTCACCATCTCTATTATAATAGATGGAAACTCCATCGAATCTCCACTTTACATCAAATGGTATTTTAATTGAAGAATTATCACCTGATACAATAACATCAACATCAATAGAACTTTTTCTAAGTTGATTTATCAACTCTATCGATCTAGTTAGATGTCCGTTTCCGGTCAATTGTATACCGTATAATATTTTCATTAAATATATATTCAATAAAAAAAGGCCTGATTTCTCAGACCTTTTTGTTAATAATTTCCTTCTGTAGAGAATCTAGCCTCAAATCCACCGGTTCTAGTATACTCCGGATTATCTTCTCCTATTTCAAACCAAGATTCCTCACCATCCCAAGCTGAATTATACCAATCTTCCCACTCAACATCATCATAGAATTTATTTAATTCACTTAGAGTTTCTTCATCTAATTCCTCATAGATATCATCAATGTATAAACCACTGATGTAGTTTACAAAATCTTCTTCTGATTCACCCTCATACGGTGTAGATAAGTTTCTAAATTTTTCAGGATCCAATGTTGCTGTTTTAGTCTTACTTGTTACTGAATAAGTTTGACATTTTCTAATTTGATACATATTTGATTTTATTAATTATTACTCTTCTTCTATCTCAAAATCGTAGGTTTCTTCATTATTGATTTTATCCCACTCAAGTTCTTGATTACCTTGATAATCAACTTCTTCAAAGAATCTTTCCTCATCTTCTTCAAATAGTTTCGCTTCTTCATCTGTAATTTCTGCTGAATACTTACAAATAGTAGTGTAAGACTCAAACCATGTAATTTTCTTTGCCATATAATAAAATTTAAAAGTTATAATTATATAATATCATTCAAGGAAAAAGTTGTTAACTAATCTGTAAAAAATCCATAAAATATTTAAAACAAATGTTTTTGTTTCTCATATATACACATAGTGTAAAAATATTTTGGAACAGATTCACTTCTGTCTCAAAAAAAAAATTTCCTATGAGAAATACTAAAACTTATCATGAGCTCGTACAAAAGATGCGAGCATTTTTTTTGCAAAAAGGGTTTATTGAGGTACCCACACAATCAAGATTATCAATCTTAGCCGCTTGTGAAAATCCACATTCAATTACAACTTTTAATTATTCAGGTGAAGTTTGGCCACTTCCACAAACTGGACAAATGTGGTTAGAACACGAACTTTTACAAAATCCTGAGTGGCCTGGATGCTTCTGTATATCTACATCATACAGACAAGAAAAAAATCCAATTCCAGGAAGACACGAACTTATCTTTCCAATGTTTGAGTTTGAATCTAAAGGTGGAATGAAAGAATTACTACAATTAGAATCAGAGTTACTAGAATATTTAGGATTTGATTCACCAGTAGAAGTTAAATATGATGATGTATGTGAAGAATACGGTGGTGTTGAAATCTTAGAAGATGAACACGAAAGTAGAATGTGGAAAGAAAAAAGTTCAGTTGTTTCATTACAATATTTTCCAAGAAGAACTAATCCTTTCTGGAATATGAAAAATAAAGATGGTGAAATTTTCAACAAAGTTGATGTTATTCTTTATGGTCAAGAAACAATAGGTTCTGCTGAAAGAAGTTGTGATGTTGAAAAAATGAAAGAAATGTTTTACACAATTGAAGATGGAAAGTATTGTGAAAAATTATTCGAGTTATTTGGAAAAGAAAGAGTTGAAAAAGAACTTGATATATTCCTAGCATATGATTTCTTTCCAAGATTTGGTGGAGGAATCGGAATGACAAGATTAGCAAGAGCTTACGAAATGATGCTTCAAGAAAAAAATATTGAAGAGTTAGTATGAGAGAGAAAAAATTATATGAGTGGGTATCAGTGATATTACTTTTAATTGGAGCTACACTACTTGCTCTTAATCTACCTTTCTCAAAGTGGGCTTTTGTAATATTAGGAATTTCAAGGTTATGGTTATCAATCTTGATGTTTAGAAAAAAGGACCATCCAATGTTTGTTATGAACTTCTTCTATTTAATTGTTGATGTTATTGGAATAATTAGGTGGTTTTAACTATAAAAAAAGGGAGATTTAATCTCCCTTTTTTATTTCAAAACACTTTTCTATCTAAATTTATCAATTAAATACTTAATCGATTTCTTTACTTCAGTAATAGGATTAGTTCCCGAATATAAGAAATAAAGTCCAAAACAAGATACCGCAAGCAAGTACAAAACCAAATTGGCTCCTAAATAAGAACCTGTTAGTTTCATTAACATTATCTGTATCGCGTCGAATCCAAACGGATTGAAAAACATTCCTAACATCAGGAATAGAGTTGCTAATTTTTGTTTTCTCATTTCTTAAACTGGGACCAGGTTCCATAAATTATTTATTTTTTGACTAACATCCCTCAACACAAATCCAACAACACAATGAGATGTAGTTATATCATTATATATTTATTTTTTAATATATAATAACATGAAACATCTAAAAAAATTCTTTGAGTCTACTGAGACCGAAAAAGAAGATATATTAGAAAACTTTATTTCTATATCTGATAGGTTCGGTGATCCTGAGATATACTCAACTAATTTTGGTTCTAATAAAAAATGGTCTTTATCTTGGAATATCAATTTAGATCTTTCTGTTTTACAAGAAGCTCAACAACTCGTTAAAAAATTAAAAGATGTCACTGAAGATATTGATGATGTATTAGCTGCTTCTAGTAGATTAGAATCATATAATATAAATATGAGTTTAACTAATAAACTTAAAATTGAATTAGTACCTAAAGATACTGGTGATAATACTTTTAAGTTTATTAAAGGATATGAAAGTAGACAACTTTATGTTAGAATTAACGAAGTTGAAAGATTTTTCAACTCAAGAGGTCTTAGAGTAGTTAAATGGGATAATGAATCTAGTTATGATGAAGTTAACCAAACTAATAAATTAGAAATATCACTAAATAAAGTAGACAATCAAGTTACTTCTGAATTTTATCGTTTAATTATGGCTGAGTTAAATCTAATTAAAGATAGAGACTATCAAATGTATGTTAATGGTAATGATGTTGTAATATATCCAGACGAAGAAAAATCTTATGTGGAAGTTACTAATAGGTAATTATTTAACATAAGATTTTATAATTTCAACAGCATCATTTTGATAACCATCAAACAAATCTTTCCTATCTAAAGTCCAACGAGAAACACCTAACTGTTGTGAATCATAAGTAAAATAAAGTTTCCCAAGATTTACAAATGATTCTATCTTTCCAGTTAATTTCCAACGAACTATGATTACAGTTTGGCTTCTCATATTAAATTTATAAAGAAAAAAAGAGAGATTGTTTAATCTCTCTCTTCCCATAATTCATTTACGTTGAGTAATCGATGTTTTATACCATACATTTCTAAAGTATCAGTTTTATGAAAATGACCATAGTAATGATGAGTAATATTGTTATTCATTCTAAGTATAGTAAAAGCATCAGTTACTTGTTGTCTTTCAACTAGTAAGTCAGTTTTTAATTCATCGTCTCCAGTTTCACGAACAATTCCATCAACAAAAGCACCAAATCCAAATTTGTTATCTGGGTAGCAGTAGTCTGGAGCAGTGTGAGTAACAACTATATCAATATTTCTAAACTCACCTAACTTATCTCTATCTAAAACAAATAACTCATCAGGCCACCAACTTTCCACTCCTAAAGTTTGATTTTCATAAATTCCTTGTTTTTGCTTTTTTGTATATCTAAATCCTCTATCGACACTGATAGCTCCTCCTATACAAAGAATTCTTTTATCACAAAGTTCTAAGACAGTGTAATCAGGGACTAAATGTATATTACTAAATCCAAAAGGATCATTATCAAAATGTGGTTTGTAATCATGATTTCCTCGAATAGCCCATACATGAACATTGTTTTTTAATAAAATATCATGAAACATTTCAAGCATTCTCTTTTCCTTTTCAATAGTCTTGAAACCAACTCCGAAATCACCAACTTGAATTATATGAGCATCTTTGATACCATACAACTTAACATATTGATTTATTATGTTGAAGCTGCCGTGAATATCACCAAGATATAGAATTCGATTTTCCATTTTACAAAATTAATAAAAAAATTAAAGTTTTCCAAAATTATAAAGATGTATATCATGATGTTACATGAATTATATCTATATTTACAGAAACATTACCTTTATATATACCTTATAAATGAAAAAGATTAAAAAATTTGATACTTTTAATGAAGGAATTGATAAAATATCATCCTATCTACAAGGTATAGTAAAAAAAGGAGGAAAATTCGCATCAGATGTTTGGGAAGCAACTAAAGTTGAAGGTGAAGAAACTAAATTAGCTGTACAAATATTATCAAGAATGATTAAAGGTGAAGAAGTATCAGAAAAAGAAAAAAACTTTTTAAGAGAACAATCAAAAGATTTAGTTAGAATAATTCCTTTAGTTGCTATTTCTGGAATTCCTATTCCAATTCCTATAACCCCTTTATTAATAATGCTTGGAAAGAAATATGGATTTGATTTTCTTCCAAGAGATCACAGAGGTTTATTGAAAGATGAGGAAAAAACCCCACCTACCGTAGAATAAAAACAATTTTTCATTTAATATATAAGTCAACTATGAAAACCTCGTTGATTTATAAAATTTCGTTAGCAGTATCTGGTTTAATAATGGCCTTTTATTTTGGTCTACAATCACTTGTTGTATTTGAGTATATAAAATATACTGAACTAATAGGAATACTTGGATATGCTTGTTTTCTAGCATTTGTTCCATTCTTTATAGTCGTTGTGATAGAATTTCTAAAAAAGGCTAAAGATGTACAAAGAAGAAATAACTACTTAAATAAACTAAATGATGTTATTATATCACAATCACACAACACTCTTTTTTATGAAGGTAGAATATCAGATGGTGGTAAACTATTAACAAAAGAAGTAACAAGTTCAATAGGAGCTGATAGATGTTCTATTTGGTTGTATAATAAAGATAAGACATCTATCATATGTCAACAACTTTATATTAAATCAGAAGACAATTGGTATTCAGACATTGAGTTATTTAGAAAAGACTTCACTCCTTATTTTGACCATCTTTTGGTAGATCCTATAATAATTGCCGATAATGCAGAAACACACACTGCTACTTCATGTTTCACAGAAGGATATCTTAAACCACTGGGTATAAAATCGATGTTAGATGTTCCAATTATATTTAGAGGATCAGTAATAGGGGTTATTTGTATTGAAAGTTTATACTCTAGAAATTGGAGTGACTGTGAGGTTGACTTTGCACAAATGTTATCATCACTTTATTCATTTGCTTTTTCAGTTAAAGAAGGTAACATGGTTAGTAAAAGTTTATTAGAATTTGATAAATTCGTTGACTCTTCAGTTATAGTAACTAAAACAGATAAGAATAGTAACATACTATATGTAAACAAAAGATTTGAAGAAGTATCAGGTTATAAACTAAGAGATATTAAAGGTAAATCACTAAACATTGTTTCATCCGGTGAACACTCTAAATTATTTTGGAAAGACATGTACCGAACTACTACAAAAGATAAACAAATTTGGCATGAGGTATTAACAAACAAAGACAAGAGTGGTGAATTATATTATATTGATTCATATATAAAAGCAGATTTTGATGAAAATGGAGAACTTGTTGGATTCATGTCAATTGGTTATGATGTGACTGATGTTGTTAATAGTACACAAGAAATTCATAGAAACATCGAAGAAATTAATAAGAAAAATACTTATCTAGAACATGCTGCTAAAATATTAAGACATGACATGCACTCTGGTATTAATACCTACATGCCTAGAGGTATAAGCTCTTTAGAAAGAAGACTAACTCCTGAAATTATCAAAGAGTTGAAAATTGAATCACCTCTTAAAATGATTAAAGAAGGATTACAACACACTCAAAAGGTTTACAAAGGAGTTTATGAGTTTACCAATCTAGTAAAGAAAGATGCTGAGCTTAACAAAGAACCTCATGATTTAAGACAAATAATAATTGATTATCTAGGAAACACATCATACTCAAGTCAAATAGCTGTTGATTACTTACCCACAGTTGATGTAAATCAAGCACTTTTCTGCACAGCTATTGACAATTTAATTAGAAATGGACTAAAATATAATGATAGTGAGACAAAGATGGTTGCTATCTTTATGGAAGATGAACAACACATATCTATTCAAGATAATGGTAGAGGAATGACACAAGCTGAGTTTGAGTATTTATCACAGCCTTACACAAGAAAAGAAGGACAAAAAGAAACTGGTACTGGATTAGGACTTAATATCTGCGTAGCTATTCTAAATGAACACGGATTTAAAGTGAGTTGTGAAAAAAACGAAACAGGCACAAAAATAAAAATAAAAATAAAATAAAAATTATGGCAAAGTACAAAATTGACCCTTTACACTCTGATATCGCATTCAAAGTGAAACACATGATGATTTCAACCGTTAATGGTTGTTTCCAAAAATTTGACGCTACTATGGAAAGTGAATCTGAAGATTTTACAGACGCTAAAATCACTTTTGAGTGTGATGTAGACTCAGTTTACACAAACATCGCAGATAGAGATGCTCACTTAAAATCACCTGACTTTTTTGCAGCTGATGAATTTCCAAAAATTACTTATGAATCAACTTCAATTGAAAAAGATGGTGATGATTATATCGTTAATGGTGATTTAACAATTAGAGGAATAACTAGACCTATCTCTTTAGAGGGTTCTTATAATGGTAATGATGTTGACTTATATGGTCAAACTAAACACGGATTTGAATTAACAGGTAAAGTAAATAGAGCTGATTATGGATTAACATTCAATGCACTTTCAGGAAAAGGAAATGCGTTAGTTGGTGATGAGATTAAATTATTAATAAGCATACAAATGCTAGAAGAAAAATAAAAGAAAAGAAAATGATAGAATCAATTTTATTAGTAGATGATGAAGATTTGTTCCACTTAGTATTTGAGGATGCGTGTAGTTTATTGGACATAACATTATCTCTACAAAGTTTAACAAGTTCTGATGAGGCTGAGAAATTATTTAAGAAATGGTTCAGAGAAGGACCAATAGAAGAAAGACCAGAATGTGTTTTTGTTGATTTGAATATCATAGGTTCATCATTTGATGGAATAGAACTTATAAGAAAAATTAATTTTGAGTACGGGAACAATGTTGTTATTGGAATTATATCATCATCAAATGAGTCTGAAGAACAAGCTAAAGCTATTAACGCAGGAGCTCAATTTTGGATTATCAAATCAGATGATATCGAACCAAGATTGGAAGAGTTCAGAAAAGATTATGATGGATATAAAAATAGAACATCATCATTTAAGATATACAAATGATAAAACTCGATAAAAAAACCAAGGATCAATTAATTGATTTATACAAGACAAAGAAAATTGCTCTTGAAGGAAATATTTTGAAATTAATTGATCCAGATGGTGATGTGGAGTTAGAAAATTATTTGAAAGAAACAACTGAGAAGGATAAAGATACGAGGAGAAAAAGACTAGAAGTAACACGTAAAGTACAAAGTCAAAATACCGACTTAGTAAAGTGGAAAGAAGAGAATGAAAAAATACAACTAGAACTAAAAGAATCTCTTGAGAAAACCGAAAACTCAATGAGAGAAATGGAAATTCTAAAAGAAGAGGCAGAAAATGCCAGACTAGAAGCTGAACAAGCAAAAGAAGAAGCAGATGATGCTAGACACGAAGCAGAAATAGCAAAACAAGAAGCAATAAATGCTAAGAATTTAGCAGAGAGTGACTTGGAATTAATGCAAAAGAAAACTCAATTTGAGTTAATAGGAACGATTGTTAAAGTAGCTCTTTGGGTTATATTAGGGGTTGGTGGTGTAACAACGTTTATGTATTTATTCGCCTTATCAACAGGATTAGATACAACAGTTATTGGTTCTACTTGGAGCAATATTATAGGAATATTACTAACAAACGCATTCAGTATTGTTGGAACTATTATGGGTGTGAAATACGCATCAGAAAAATCAGATAAATAAAATTACAAATTCATTAGGTACTCAACAACTTGTGACCAAGTCATGAAATTTTTATCTTTTCCAAAATGAATATGTTCACCCTCAAACTCAGTTTGACCGTGTCTGTGATCATCATCAATTAAGAAATCACCTTTTACCAAAGATTTGTCAGGGCAAAGAATCATTCTTTCTAACATTTCTTCACCTAAGTATTTCTTAATCCAATCAGCTTTTTCGGTATAACAATGTGTATTTTTGATTGAAGGTCTCGTTAAGATATAAACTTTATATTTTGTTTGTAAAGTCT
>JACCDX011509511.1_pt1 | contig 10626 bp, 11 predicted proteins | sample 7449681 | NCBI WGS metagenome assembly JACCDX01 (sample SAMN15323450, study PRJNA562643) | freshwater metagenome | isolation source: river surface water | place: USA:Blue River Watershed | collected 2017-08-18
AGTTGCTTTCACGCCTAATCGCAGATCTAAATGAAAGATTTGGGTTAAATTTGACTGATGCTGACAGAATTTGGTTTGAGCAGCAACAGCAACACTATGCAAATGATCCTGATCTAAAGGCAGTAGCAGAAGCTAATGACTACGATAATTTTGAGTTGTATTTTGAGCCATTAGTTGCTGGTGGATTGATTGAACGGCATGAGGCAAACGAAGATTTGTTTAAAGCATTCTTTAATCAACCTGATTTCCAAAGAATGATGACTAGAGCTCTTTCAATGTCTCTTTACAACCACTTCAATCCACCTAAGGATGGCGTCATAAAAGGTAAAACCCATCGATTGCCAGATGGTTCTAGAGTTCCAACGATTTGAATCGAGAAATAGTGAATCAATACCCGTTGGCATATGTAAATTCTGTTAAGGATTTTTATCGCGTCTTACAAGAAATACATCAAAAAGATTCCGAGCAGGAAATTCAAGGTGCCGCGATTGTCACTTATAACCATATTCTAGAAGACGCCAAGGCTATGCTTAGAGGAAATCCGATGATCCAAGCGTTACCGGAAGTTATCACTGCTGAAAGTATTGAGAATGAAATTTATCCGCGAGTTTCGGATACGATGATTGTCATCTCACAGATTTGGTCAGCTCTCGGTACGGGAAAGCAATTAAGTTAAACCCGCACCACGCACTTAACAATCTCTGCAGCACTCGCATCCTTGCCTAGCTCTGCCTCCACATTGGTAGGGATTTCTCGTAGGGCGCATTGGACGAGAACAGTCATCTGCACTGCGATATCTGCCATCCAGTAGAAAGCACCGGAGCCGAGTTCTTCGATGAGTTCGGATGCCTCTTTGAGGATCTCATCATTGAACTTCTCTTTGCCATCGATATCTTCTTGGAGGACCTTTAGGAGGAATTCACGGATGGTGTTGGCGCTCTCGCGAGTGCGGTTGCCTTCGGTGAGGATCTCTTGCAGCTCGTTATCGATGCGGGCTTGGCGTAGAGCGGAGAGGATGTTCTTGATCATGGTTGAAAGGCTATGGGGGTGGGGTGACAAGTTCTGGAAGAAAGCAAAACCCGCAGATTTCTCTGCGGGTTTTTTGTAGCTCATCCGCTTTGCAGCGGAAGGCCCCCTTGACTAGGTGCGATAACAATATCAATAAGTTAGGTTCTTGTAAGCAAAAGAAATCCACAGGTGAAATTTTTCTTTCCGAAAATTTCTTTCGATTGCTCTAACTTTCGGCTACGTCTCTCTGTAGCTCAGTGGATAGAGCGCCCCCTTGACTAGGAGGGAGGTCGTGGGTTCAAATCCCACCAGAGAGACGCACACTTAATGGCCCTGGGGTTAGTCGCCTGGGGCCATTTCGTTTTAGTTTAAAACGCAGAGAGTATTCGAAGCTTTACTCATCATCACGAAAGAAGATGAGCAGACGTTTGCCCCAAAAGCCTTTCTTCTCATCGTTTTCTAGTACTGCATCCGCATTTTTACTGACAGTGGGTTGTCCCAACACTTTGCGGGCTTTGTTGGTGATCTCACCACCATTTGTGCCGCGCTTGGGAGCGGTGAGATATCGCCATGCCATCGCATTAGAGACAGCTTCACCGACTTCTTCAAAAGGGATGATTAATTTCATTCCCATATCGATGATGGGTTCGTGAGTGCCAGTGCGCACTATCTGGTCGTAGAGGTAGGCAACTTCGGCGAGGAATTCGGGTTGATCCCAATCGCCACCCCAGAGGATACGAAGGCGAGAAACGCTAAATTCGATGTGGTCCATGTAGGTAAAGGTATGGGGGAGGTCTGACAAATTCACTACTTTAGGTAGTTTAAGCCTCGGCACTGTCAATCAAAGCAAGTGTTCTATATTGTTGAAGTCTGGATTGTAGGTTCGCTGCCATTAGTAGAACCAGTAATTGTTAAAACCGTAGTGAGGCGAGGAAAGTAAATGTTGAAAGAAGGAATCACAATCGATACCGAACACAAGCTGGCTTACGTCTACCTCGCTGCTGGTGAAGTTGCCCATACTGAAATGGTGCATCCCGAAATCAATATAGATATTAATCACAATGGTGAGATCTTCGGTATCGAGTTCTTAAATACAGAGTCGTTGCCATATAGCCCTTCAATTGAATTGGAATGTATCCCAGAATTCCGAGAAGTATTTGTTTCAGCAATTCTATTTGCCCAATCCAAAGTCCTACTAGCAAAGGCTAATTAGGCTTGGTTTATGGCGAAGATACTTTTAGTACCTGATTCATTTAAAGGTAGTGCTTCAAGCGGCGAAGTAGCTGAATCAGTTGCTCAAGGTTGGTTCCAGGTTCGCCCTCACGATGAAATCACCAGTATCGCCTTCGCCGATGGCGGTGAAGGAACTGTTGCTGCGGTTGAAAGCGCGGTAAAGGGTTCGGTACGGGTTCCAGTAGTCGCCCAGACTGGTGATGGTCGTACTCACGATTGCTATTGGTTGTTGGTGAATGGCGATATTGCGCTGATTGAAATGGCGATGATCTGTGGAATTACAACAGTAGAAAAGCTCGATGCACTGGGCGCGCACTCGTATGGGTTGGGGCAGGTGATAGCTGCTGCAGCTGGCGATCCGCGAATCAAAGAGATCGTGATTGCAGTCGGTGGATCGGCATCGACCGATGCAGGTGTTGGGGCGTTGATGGCTCTCGGTTTTAAATGTGTAGATGAGACAGGTGCACCAATAGCTCTTGGCGGAGGCGCTTTGGTTAATGTGAAGAACATCAGCGGAGACTTTGTTGCACCTGCCCGCGGGATAAAGATTTTGGTTGATGTGCAATCGCCTTTGACGGGTGTTACTGGTGCTGCACATGTATATGGGCCACAGAAAGGTGCATCACCTGCTGATGTGGATTTATTAGATCAGGGGCTCAAGAATTTTCTCGATGTGGTTGGCGGAGTTGATGCACTGGGGTATGGCGCGGCCGGGGGAGTATCGGGTGGCTTGGCGCTGGTATTAGGTGCTCAGATTGTCAGCGGGGTTCAAGCGCTAGCTGAGATCACTGGCGTTATTGATCAGATCTCGCAGGTTGATTGCGTGATCACTGGCGAGGGCGCCTTTGATCACCAGAGCTACCAAGGAAAAGTTGTTGGTTATCTATTAGAACAGTCAGCATCTCGGGGCGTTCCGGCGATGGTGGTCTGCGGCGTGAATAAGAATGGCCACGATGACCGCGTGGTCACTTTGGTGGAACTCGCCCCATCAGTTGAAGCCGCTATATCCGATTGCAGGATATGGCTAGAAGAGGCTGGAAAGGCCTTGGCAGCCCGTTTTACCGCTATCCCTAGGTGATTACTTCCTATAGGATTTTGGGATGGCGCTGGCATGGACCCAATGGAGTGATTTAACAATCCCAGATGGCATCACCCATGCCGCAACCGATGGCGTGGCCCCACGTGCGCAGGATCTCGATCAGATTGAATTCTTTGTCCCGCGATATATGGGCGGGCCGGCTGCGATTGCGATGATTCCCCAGATGACATCACTGAAGGTGATTCAGTCACCTAATGCAGGCGTCGATGATCTCTTGAAGATTCTGCCAGCAGGTGTGACTTTGTGTAATGCCCAAGGTGTCCATGATGCCTCGACCGCTGAACTCGCAGTGGCGCTCGCTATCGCATCTCGCCGCGGGTTTGCTGACTTTGCGCGCAATCAAGTGGCGGGAAATTGGGATCACCAACGCAAAGCGTCGTTGACGGACTCGAAGGTTGCGATTGTGGGCTACGGCAATATCGGACAGATGATCGAAAAAATGCTCAGCAACTTTGAGGTATCGGTTACTGCATTTACTCGTTCGGGAAGCGGTGGGTCGATGACCTTTGATCACTTTGATCGTTTGCTACCGACCTTTGATGTGATTATCTTGATTGTTCCGCTTACCGATTCAACCCATCATTTAATGAATGCCAGTCGCTTGGCGGCGATGAAAGATGGGGCAGCGTTGGTCAATGTTGCGCGCGGTCCTGTCGTTGATACGAATGCTTTGTTGGCAGAACTTTCCAAGGGGCGAATTACTGCAGCCCTTGATGTGACAGATCCAGAACCGCTGCCCGATGGCCATCCTTTGTGGAACGCACCGAATGTAATTATCACCCCTCACGTAGGGGGAGATTCGCAGGCCTTTGTTCCGCGTGGACGCGCACTGGTTGAGGCACAGCTAGCGCGCTATGCCAAGGGCGAGGCGCTAGTAAATATCGTCGCTCAGTAGTTAATTTAAATTAACTAGAGGATCGCGACGGTGTGGTTCTCGATGAAGTCCCAGTCGTATTCGATGCAGAGACCTTCACCTTGTGGTGCCATCACATAGCCATCGACGATATTTAATTGCGACTTGGTGCCGAATTGGAAATCATCGAATGGATACAAGGTCTCGAAGTACTCACTGTTATTGATAGCAAGAGATGCATGCAACTGCACCTGCTCGAGGCCGTGATAGATGGTGGTGTGCAGCTCGCACTTCACGCCAAATGATTCAGCCATGTGAGCGGTCTTCATGACGGCGGTGATACCTGCACGCCATGAGACATCGGTACGGACGATATCGACGATACCTTCCTTGATGCAGTGGGCTGCGCTGTAATGATTGCCGGCGATGACTTCGGTACCGACGATTGGGATATCCAACTTCTCGCGCAATTTCTTGAGGCTATGGAGATCAACATCGAGAAGAGGTTCTTCTAACCACTTGTAACCAAGGCGCTCTAGTTCGCGACCGGCTTTGAGCGCATCTTCATATGAAGCCATGATGACGGGATCTGCCATCAAGGTGAAGTCAGGACCCACTGCTTCGCGAACTGCGCGATAGCAAGCGATATCGAGATCAAGGCCCCCTGGTGGGTGGAGCTTGTAACCCTTATAACCTTTTGCTTTTACCTCAAGCGCCTGGCGCGCATAATCTTCTGGGCCAGGTAAGAACATAGATGAGACGTATAGCGGAACCTTCTCACGCGCTGCACCGAGAACTTTGTAGACGGGCAGGTGCGCCATCTTGCCGACGATATCCCAGCAGGCATTATCGAATGGGGCGTAGGCATAGATAGGGACGTGGTTCCAGCGACGATCGTAGAGTTCAAAATCTTTCATATTTTTTGTTGAATCATGCGCGCTGCGACCGATAAAGAACGGCTTGACCTGTGACATGGTGGCGGCAGCTGCCTTGGCATCTTGGGCACCAAAACCAAACGATGTTCCTTGGATGCCATCTTCGGTAGTGATGGTGACGACGGTGAAATCAGGGCGAGAGCCGCCAGGTAGCTTTACTGCAGCGACAGTATTGAGCTCTTCTAATTGATCTCCACCGCGACAGGCGCGAATCTCGATGCTCTTAATCTTTGACAGCATTGCTCTTCCCAATCTCTAGAATCCTATAGGATAATTTAGAGGGTCAGGCAGGCCAAAGGCAAGGCTTTACGAGAATTTTTTTATTTGCCTACGAGAATGTTTATTTATTGGCAGCGAGAGCAGCAGGGGAGAATCGCTTCAGCGAAGATTCGATATGAGCATGCATCGCAGCTTTAGCGGCCTTTGCATTCTGATCGAGAATCGCCTTGGCAATCGCGTCATGTTCTTTAATAGCAACCTGACCGGATGAGCTCTGGTAGTACTGCTCAAATAAATCTTGCACAAACTCGGTGCGGGATTCTGGGTCGATGCGATGTAACTTGCTCGCCATATAGAGGCGGAAGAGGTGCAAGTGGCAGTGAGTGCGCTCGTAAAAATCGGCAACAGTCTGATTGCCTGAGATGTTAGAGATCAAAGTATGGAAGCGAGAATCGTGTTCTGAGAGAGCCTGAATCTGATCATCACCAGCAAACTTGATTGCGGTCTTCGCACTCTGCATCTCTGCCTTCAGAGCAGTCTTACCAGTGTTATCAATCAACTTTGCAGCCTGCTCGGCCGCCCATGGCTCGATCAGCAATCTAAATTGAAATAGGTCATTGAGTTGTTTAACGTTGAATAGTTGAGTTGCGCGATAACCCTTCAACGGTTCTTTCTCAATGAGGCCATCGGATTCAAGACGAGCAAGCGCTTCGCGAATAGGAGTCTGCGAGACTTCAAGTTGCACCGCTAAAGCATCAATATTGACGCGGGCTCCTGGGGCGATCTCATGATCAAAGATCATCGTCTTGATCATGTCGTAAATTTCATCGGATAGAACCGAGCGACGAGGCGTCCGTTTCTTGGGCGCTTGCACAGCTTTCTTTGCTACCACCGCTGGCCTCGCTCTCTCAACCTATAGGGATTTACTTGGGTAGTCGTAACCCTTGCATTCCGCCATCAACTGCGAGAATTGTGCCAGTAGTTGAGCCCTGAAGTGGGCTAGCCAGATATGAAATTGCGCTAGCAACCTCTGCTGCGCTTACCAGGCGGCCCATAGGCTGGCGCCCCTCCAGCGCTGCACGCTCTGCTGCAGGATCTGCCGCCTGTTCCAAGAGTCGACCGACCCATGGAGTATCAGCGGTGCCGGGATTGACGCAATTGACGCGGATGCCTTCTTTTACATAGTCGGCGGCCATCGCCAAAGTCAGCGACATGATTGCGCCTTTACTGGCGCTATAGACGGCGCGCTTTGGAAGTCCTGCAGTTGCTGCAATCGAACAGGTATTAACGACCGAAGCGACCTTGCTTTTGCGGAGCAACGGCATGGCGGCAGCTGTTACCCGCGCTGTTCCAACAACGTTGATATTGAGAACTCGATGCCAATCATCTTCAGATGCATCTTCCACATTTCCAATTGCACCGACTCCCGCGTTGTTGGCCAAGATGTCGATGACGCTGACTTTGGATGACAACTCAGCAAATGCGGAGGCAACACTTGATGGGTCGCCAATATCGCACTTGATGAATGTCGCATGAGGAGCCATTCCTCCCTCGGAGAGATCGAGACCGTAGATTGTTGCTCCACGTTCGCGGAAAGCTTGCGCAACCGCCAGACCGATACCTGAACCTGCACCAGTAATGACGGCGGTCAGTCCTGCGAATTCATCTTTCATGATTGCGCCTCGTTCTTCCAATAAGAGCCACTCGGGAATGAGTACTCGTCGATACTTGCTTGATGCATCTCTGCTCCCGCACCCGGTCGTAACGGTGCTTGGTAATAACCGTTGACGATACGAACTGGTTCGAGGAAGTGCTGATGGAGGTGGTCGACAAATTCGACGACGCGACCTGCATGATGGCCTGTCACTGCAACCGCATCCCACATCGCTAACTGCGAGACCATCTCGCAGAGTCCGACTCCACCAGCATGCGGACAGACTGGGATGCCGTATTTGGCAGCCATCAATATGTTCGCCAGATTCTCATTGACGCCAGCAACGCGAGTGGCATCAATCTGCATGACAGAAAAGCCCTTAGCCTGCAGTAGTTGTTTAAAGATGATGCGAGAACTTGCCATCTCACCTGTTGCGATACGAGTCGGTGCAACTGCGGCAGCGATACGAGCATGACCTAGAACATCACCGGGGCTAGTGGGTTCTTCTACCCAGAAGAGATTGAACTCTTTGAGTTGATTGATCCATTCAATGGCATTATCAACATCCCACACTTGGTTGGCATCGATAGCGATAGGAAAATCTGGTCCCACAAGTTCGCGCACCTTGGTCAGGCGACGGCGATCATCTGTGAGCGATTGGCCGCACTTATATTTTATGAGACTAAAACCTTCATCCATAGCCTCTTGAGTAAGAGCCAACATCTTCTCATCGCTATATCCAAGCCAACCTGGAGAAGTTGTATATGCCGGAACACCTTTGCTGCGCAACGTTGCTTCGTGCTCGGCCTTTAATCCGTGAGAACGTTCGAGAATAGCTAGCGCCTCAGCGGGAGTCAGCGCATCGGAGATATATCTAAAATCAATAGCGGCGACAATCTCTGCTGGAGTCATATCAGAGAGCAACTTCCAGAGCGGAACACCCTTCGCTTTTGCAAAGAGATCCCAGAGGGCATTGAGTACTGCGCCGGCTGCCATATGGAAGACGCCGTAATCAGGGCCTAACCAACGAATTTGGCTGTCGCCACTGAGTTTGCGCGCAATCTCACCGATGCGCGCAAATGCATCATCGACATCCAAACCAATCACGATTGGTGAAAGCATTTCGATCGCCTTCATCTGTACATCGTTACCGCGACCGATAGTGAAGACCAGTGAATCGCCGTAGAGCTCTGGATCATTGGTGAGAATGCGAAGGTAGGCGCCTGAGTAATCAGGGTCTTGGTTCATGGCATCAGAGCCATCGAGCATCTTTGAGGTCGGAAAGCGAACATCAAAGAATTCGCATCGAGTAATAATCGCCATTACTTCACGAACTTTTCTAGACCTTTAGGAATTCCTGATTGCGCCCAGATGGATTCATAGCCAACGCCGGGGCCTTTCGGTCCATGGACCAATCCATTGGCATCAACTAAGGCTTCACGTTTCATTGGATTACCCCAGATCAAGCTCTCGTAGTAGGTGGTGTTCTTAATCGCCATGCAGAGATGGATACTTTCCAACCCCATACCGTGAACCTCGGCACGTAAATGATAGGCATCCGCCAAGTGTGCAATGCGCATCGCCCCGGTAAAACCTCCGCGCAAGAAGGTACTGGTACGGAGTGAAGTCGCAACACCGATTGCAGCAAAGTCGCCAGCGCTCATATGTGCGCCATCGGTGACTTCGCCAAGAAGCAAAGGAATCTTTACTCGTTCGCCCAACCATTTGTAAGCGGTGATGCTGAATTCGCGCATTGGCTCTTCATACCAAGCAAAACCAGCGTCATATAGCGCGTTGCCGAGATAGACGGCATCCATCAAATCAAAACCGGCAGAACCGTCATACATCAGTGGAACGTCGTCACCGACATGTTCGCGCAATTTCTGGCCTAATAACGCATCTTTTTTCGCATCACCAAAGGCGTGCAATTTAATTGCTGGATAACCAAGAGCAAGTGCTTGATCTGCAATATCGAGGAACTCTTCGATGGATGAATAAGTAACGGTTGATGCGTAGGCTGGCAAAGATTCGCGGAAGCCACCGAGCAACTTATAGACGGGTAAATTCGCTTGTTTTGCACCGATATCCCAGAGCGCTACATCGACAACATGCGCCATATTTGGTGCAAAGCGCTCGATGCGATCGAGCTCCCATGCACGTTCCCAGAGATATTCGCGCTGCAGTGGGTCCTGACCTATGAGTTCATCTCGAAAGCGGCGATCTACATAATCTTTAAAGATAATTCCACGAGGCGCAGATGCAAAGCCGGTAATACCTGCATCAGTTTCGATGACGAGCCATGCACCAATACTTGGGCCATCAGAGCCGGGAAGGTTTTTTCGCCAGACAAATGCGGGGGAGAAGCCAGGGCGTTCTTCGAGAACGACCTCCACATTAGTGATCTTCATATCCACCTTCTCTCTCGCCGCATTTATAACTTCTTCATAACGGAGCGGGCTTTTATGCTCAAAAGCTTACGAACCGCCGAAAAAAGTTTTTTGAAAATACTATACGAAATAGTATTCCACCTCTAGTATTTCGGCAACGGGCATGACCGACACTTCCGTGGCCGGCCTTGAAACCTATAGAGGGGGAATACCTTGAAAAAGAAGTACTCATTAGTCGCAATGGCTGGTGTGCTTGCAATCGCAGGTACAACAGTGGTGGCGATGCCAGCACAAGCTGCTAAGCCTTCAATCACAATCTGGGTAGATGCACCGCGTCTTCCAGGTGCAAAGCTTTATGCAGAGATCATGAAGGGCAAGGTCGATGTTAAGGTCGAACTCCATGCTCAGGCAGATCTCGTTCAGAAAGTTCCACTATTCAACCGCGTAAAAAAGGGTTGGCCAGATGTAGTTTTCGGCCCACCAAATGACGTATCTGTTCTTCGCGATGCAAACAACGCACTCGCACTTGATAAGTACGCACCTGCTTCATTCTGGAAAGATATGGAAGCCGGTAACCAGTGGTGTAAGGGTGAAGATGGAAAGTATTACTGTGTAAAGAACGACCTTGCACAGACCGTCCTATGGGTCAACACAAAGTTGATGAAGGACTTCGGATATACAGTTCCTAAGACAATGGCAGATTTCGAAAAGATCGGTCTCGACATTGCTAAGAACCACCCAGGATATTCAGTTGGTGCACTTGGATCACAAGGCGCATACTCATCATTCTTGTGGCCATCACAGTGCCCAGTGAACCAGGCAACTTCTGCAACAGCAGTAAAGATTGCTCCAACTTCACCTAAGTGCACACGTGCCACAACACTTCTCAATAACCTCATCAATGCAGGCGTGATGTCAACATCTGCTCCATGGGATGCCGACTTCATCAAGGATTACGGCGCAGCTAACAAGGTCGTTATGACAATCGGTCCATCATGGTTCGGTGAGTTCGTCATTCGTCCAGCTGGTTCATGGAACGTACCTGCAGGCCAGATCACAGCAGCTCCAATGCCAATGTGGGCCGGCGAGAAGGTTAACTACTCAGGCGAATGGGGCGGCGGAATTTACACCGTTTCACCTCACTCTAAGTTCCCTAAGGAAGCACTTGCATTTGCAATCTTCATGGTCAGCGATAAGCGCAACGTGGTAGATGTAAAGAATCCTGATGGATCAAAGGG
>JACCDX010998264.1_pt1 | contig 10625 bp, 8 predicted proteins | sample 7449681 | NCBI WGS metagenome assembly JACCDX01 (sample SAMN15323450, study PRJNA562643) | freshwater metagenome | isolation source: river surface water | place: USA:Blue River Watershed | collected 2017-08-18
AATATTTATTTTGATGGCAAATATGCTTTTATTTATACAGATGGTGGTTTAAAACGTATTCAAAGTGATAAAGCCGGATATTTAGTATTAGAAAAATTGGATAAAGCCATAATTTCATATATTTATTCTAATCCACAATCACTAAAAGAGGATTTTTCATATGTAGACCGTTATTATAGTGTTATGAAAAATAAATATATATTTGATACGATTCACAAACCTTATAATTTAGAAACGCGAAAGTTTGATTATTGCGAAACTCGTAATATAAGAACTCGTGATAAATGTTTGTCTGAAATCACTCAAATTTGTAATTTACATAAAGATAAAACAAAAGAAATTATGAAAAGCAAAGAATATGATAAATATGAAATAGATACAAATTATCAGGTAAATATTCCTAATTACGAATCATCAAGAACTCGTAATAAAGGATTTATTGATAATGGTAAATATTATTAAACAAATACAATAAAACAAATAAAATAAAACAATTCATAATATTATTTAATTAAATAATATTATTTTATAAAAATATTAAAATAAACTTAATTTATTTCTTTTCCGGATTTATTAAATCTTTTTTCATACACTTTACTTCCATCCATATCATATAATATTTCTTTTTCAATACTATTTTTAGCATTATCGTGAAAATAATAATGTGTTCCAATATTTTTATAATCTACTTTTTTAGTACTTTTATTATATTCATATTTTTCAGCTCCGCTAAAGTATTTCTTTCCATTTGAATGATAATTTATTCTATTTCCAATATGACTACTTGTAAATGGATTTTTAGTATATCTTTTATCTTCAATTTGTTCATTTTGATAATATCTTATTTTTTCATATATATATTTAACCATATTTTGATCATTTTCATCTAATTGACTTTCTCCTTCTCCAACATAAGAAATATAACTATGTAAATCAATATCAATACTTTCATCATTTAATTCTTTTCTTTTAATAATTTCTTTAACAATATTTGTGTGTATAGGTAAATGGTCGTAATATTCAGTATGTTCAATTAAAATATCATTTTCATAAGTTGAACTGCTTTCCAATTTTCCAGCATATTCACATTCAGAATAATCTCCATTTTCATTTTCATAAATAATATCTTCCATATCTGTATCATTAACCGTTCCTGAGTAATCAGCATCAACAGAATGTTTTAAATCTTCATATTTTAGCATAAAATATTTTTCGCAAACGCCATCTTTTTTACCAGTTTGATTATAATGAATATGAGTTTCAATGCATCTTATATATTTTTTATCAGGGTCATATGAATTTTTATTTTTTTCATTGATTATATAATAATATATATATTCATCATCAATCATTACTCCATTTTTATATTTTCTAGAAACAGTCATTAATCCATCACGGTTAAATTCTGTATAAATGCCATCTAATAAACCTTCATTTGTATAAAAGCAACTTTTACGAATTATTTTTGAAGGATAATCTATTGAATATTCATTATAAAGGCCAATTATTTTTCCATCTTTATATGTACATTCAATTGAAATAAAATTATTATTTTTAAAGAAATAATTTTTAAAATTATCAACATTCATAACTTCAAAAATCTTTTCATATAATTCATATTTTTTATCAAAAATATATTTTTTAATTAAAAGGTTTCGATATGGTACATTTATATCATACGTTTTTTCAGCATCTTTTATAATAGAAAGCACACTATAATCATTATCTTTAGGGTAATATTTATCATAACTAGAATATCCATTATAATCAGGTTTATTATTTTGTAAAGAAATGACATTTGTGTAATTAAAAATAAGTTTTTCAAGATATTCATATCTAATATGACATTTGTAATATTTTCCATCAAGAAGACCGTCTTTATAATTACAAAAAATAAATTTATCACCGTCGTATGTGAAAGATGTTCCATTTTTTTTTCCATTACTTAAATTTACATGTTGACTAATTTGATAATTGCGTTTATAATCAAATTCATATAATACTCCATCATAAATAGGTATTTCAATTCCATCTTCAATCATAGTAGAACAATTAACTTTAAATGCTGGAATATAATCAGGAGAATAATATATAAGTTCACCAATAGGAGCACAAATTAAGTATCTATGATTTAAAGTATCATAATTAACATAATTAATTAGACTATGATTTGAAGATAAGTTTGAATTGGGATGTAATCGTGAATATTCTGATAATTGAGACCCATTATGTTTATGTGTTGGTAAAAATCGTGTATAATAACAAATTTTTTTATATTCATATGCGTCCATATTATGTGTTATAATTTTCATATTCATAACGCATTTACAAAGGCGATGTTCAATATTATCATAACCATTATTATTACTTTTATCAAAATATTCATCGAAATATGATTCATCTTCATCTTTTAATTTATGATGTAATTTAAGAGCTTCAATTGTAAAGTAGTTATAATTGTCGTATAAGTAAAGTAAACCAGAGAAAACGCCGTTTATTTTAGTGCCTTGTAAATAAATTTGGTTATTATAATAATATTTATAAAAGCCATTTTCGGTAATATATTGTAAATAAGCGTCACAATTATTTTTTTGAAAACGTTTATAATTTTGAATATTTGTTTCATTAACAAAAGATTCAAACTTTTTTTGTAATCTTTTATGTTTACTAATTCTATCAGAATTATATCCAGTATTTGTATCATAAATTTGAGCAATTCCAGCTGGTAAATTATCAATAAAAGTTCCTTTATATTTAAATAAATCAATACTACATTTTTCATTTGATTCATTTTTATAATCACATTTTTGATAAACTGTACATGTACCATTGAATTTAGGTAAATCTTCATATTCGCAATATCTTTTCATACATTTATAACAATAAATATATTCAAGATAAGCAATACCATTAAAATAAAAATTTTCGTAACACCATTTACAGTAAACATACGATTTACAAGATTTACATTTTATTTTATTGTATGTAAAGCCTTCGTAATTAGTACCAATATTAGAATGGTCAATTTTTTCGCATTTACATTGAATACAAATGTTCATATTTTATTTTAGTATGTACTTATATTTAAGTAAATGTTCTTTAATATAAATTTATATGTAAAAAAGTAAAAATAAAAAAGTAAAAATAAAAAAAAGTAAAAATAAACAAATCTTTAAGTAAGTGATAATTTATAACTTCGTTATAAATTATCAAATACCAATAAACACTAGGGTGTTTATTGATAAATTACGCCTGCGGCGTGCCGGCTCCGCCGGGCGGCAAATTTGCCGCATTGCGGACAATAGTCCGCGTTATTGATGCATTAGCATCAACTATTATTGTTTTTGTATACAAAAACAATAATATATTTATAAAAAAATATAAATAAAGAAAAATAAATAAAGAAAAATAAATAAAGAAAAATAAATAAAGAAAAATAAAAAAGAATATAAAAGTAAATATATAAAAAAAGAAATAAAAGTAAAAATGGATAGATTTTTTAAATGTATAAAAAAGTTATTTTGTAAAAAAGATAAAATAATAAATGATGAAAATGTGTCAGATTTGGATTTTATAGAACTTTTATTAGAACATAATGTAATGTATAATAATGTAAAAAATGATATTATAAATAATGAAATAAAAGTAAATCAGCAAAATGAAATAAAACATTTTTATACTATTTTGGAAAATTATGTAAATGATTTATTTTATGAAAATGATTTTATTACAATTCAAAATAAAGATAATAAAAATGAGTTCGTATATAAGAATGAGTATGAAAAATTGGTAGAGTATATATTGGATTATAAAATAATTATAAGAAATAAAAGTTTTACGGAATTATTGGAAGCAATTAAAATATTTAATAAATTTGAAAAAGACCGTATTCAATTTATAGAAAATTTAAAAAAGATGGATACCAATAAGATATTAGAAAGTATAGATGAAAAATATGTAAAAGAATATAAAAATTGTTCATCTAAGATAATTATTGATTTAGGTAATATATTGCCTAAATTTAATTTATATAATTATTTAATGACATTTGAGAGAGATAAATGTAAGATAGTAATTGAGTCAAACCATATATTTGTAAATTATCATATTCAAAATAATATTTTTAAATTTGAATTAAAAGATGTATATAATGATGTAGATTATCCAATATTTATGTATAAAAATGATTATAAAAAATATATGTTTTTTAGAAATAAAGATACATATAATGTAGCATTAAAAAAGGTTCATGGATATTTTATTCATCCATTATATGTCGAAAATAAGTATTTAGAGCATATATTTACATATCACAATCTAAATATATTTTTGGAATTGCGAAAGAAATATAAAAATTATCAATTTAATACATTTTTACAAATGGAAACTTATCATAGTAATTATTATTTAGCAATGGAATAAGATAAGTAAACCTTTTCCTTTATAATTTATAAATATTGGTTTATTAAATGAATATTTTCAGTACATATTTCGTGTAATTTTTCGTGACAATTATCATAAGTTAATATTTTATTATTTTTTAATATCAAAATATTGTGTATATCATCATAATAAGAATTTTCAACATTTGAATAAAAGAAGAGTATATTAAATTTTAATGACGGACATTTTTCTTTTAACATTAATGAAAATTCACACAATTGAGTTAATTCATTTTTTTCATATTTATCTTTATATATATCGTGTATAATATAATTTTTGTATTGTTCATATCTTATAAAAAGTATAGAATCACAATTATTTACATAATAGTTAAATCTAAGTGCACGACGAGTATATTTAGCTTTAAAATCGTTGAATTGAAGAAAAGAAAGTGGTTTAGTTAATTGTTTATGTGTTTGGGAAAAATCGTGTTTAAAGATTAAAAAGTATGGAATATATGTAATATTGTAACTATCTTCTTTATCACAAAGTATTTTAATATTTTTATAATCATTATAATTAAAAATTTTATCTAATTTATCATTTTTTATTAGATCTGTAATAGCCCATACAGGAGTTCCAATATAATCAAAATATTCTGTTTCTTGGTTAATACCAATACTTAACATAAATTTTTTTATAAAACAAGTTGAACCAATAGAAAGTGTTTTAGTATATTTGGATAGTATTGGATGATAAAATAAAGCTTTTTCTTTAATAATTTCTAGTGCTTTATTTTTGTTCAACTTTATATATGAAGGAGGAGTCCTCATTTTTTTTATAAAATTAAAATGGAAAATAAAATAAAAATAAAAATAAATTTAATCTACATACTAAAATTATTTTTTATAAAAAATTTTGCCATTTTTTAAAAATAATTTGTTGGTCATATTTTTTAACAAAATGATTCATTTCTTTATCTAATTTTTTTAATTCATTTATACTCATATTCATATATAAATCAAATTTTTTAACAAAATCCATTTTATCTTTAAAAAGGAAAGTATTTATTTTTCCGTTAAGATTAAAGAGTGTTTTAGAAATATTTGATTCTATATTAAAAAGAGGAATACCGGTAATCATAGCTTCAACACCTGTTTTACCGAAAGTTTCAGAAAGTGATGAAAAAAGAAAAATGGGATTAAAAATTGATTTATAAAAATCGCCAATCCAATTACTATTTTTAGGTCCATAAAAGGTTGTTCTTTTAAACACATTTTGAAAACGTATATTACAAATTTCGGTTAATTCATCAAAATAAGGTCCAGCTCCGATAATATGAAAATTAATTTTAGAGTAATCGTTATGAAGGTAAAATTTTACAAGAAAATCGATAAGTTCAAAATTGTAAAGTATATTTTTTTCAACAGAAATGCGTCCAGTATAAATGATATTAACAAAGTTTCCATTATTATGTATATTATTACGTCTATATAGTACGGAACGATAAAAAGGTATGAAAGCATTGTAATTAATTTCGTTAACATTTAAAACTCTTTCATTACCAACAAGTTGAGTATATTTATGCTCTAATATATTTCCGGTAACTAAAATTTTATCAAAAACGTGTTCATTCAATTTATTGTCAATAAAGGATGAAAGGTTATAATCTTTAGAAATGATGAAGTTAGATACGGATGAAGGTAAATATTTATTTAAATAAAAGTCAATATCTGTATGAATGGTAGGTATAAGTTGAAGAGTAGTATTATCTTTATTTTTTTCCTTTAAGGAAATGAGTATATGATGAAGCCAAATAAATTCGCTATTAAAGATGAGTATATTCGTGTGATTTTTGAGTATAATATTTTGTAAATGAGATTGAGAAAGTATGGGAACAGTAATAGAGTTATAAAAAGGTAAAGTAAAAGAGGAAGAAGGATGTATGTTAATATTTTTATGATCTTGAATGGAAACTATATTTTTGGAAATATTACAAAGTGTTAATTTATTTATACCTAAATTTTGAGATAAATAAGAAATAAAAGAAGTATATTTATTGGAAACTCCAGAAATGTGATCATAAATATTTGGTAATATAAAAATGAAATGTTTCATATTTTTTTTAATAAATTATTTATATATAAATAAACTAATTATAGATAAAATAAAAATAAAAAAAGTAAACTAAAATAAAAATTAAAAAAAATAAAAAAATGAATAAACTAAAATCTAAAATATATATTTATTTAAATATAATTAAAATAAATAAAAATGTCTTGTAATTGTGCTATTTGTATGGAAGAGCATGAAGATGAAAATCTTATAAAAACATGTAATGAGCAACATATATTTTGTAAAAAGTGTTTTGAAGATTGGAAAGAAGAAACATTTAAAAATAATGATATTATGATGTGTCCTTTATGTAGAAGTGAACTTTTAGAACATAGTAAAAATGGTATATATATTACATATTATGAAGATGGTGAAAAAATAGAATGTAATTATATAAATGGTAAGATTGAAGGTCGTTATCAACATTGGTATGAAGATGGTCAAAAAAAAATAGAATGTAATTATGTAAATGACAAAGAAGAAGGATTTCATCAAGATTGGTATGAAGATGGTCAAAAAAGGTGTGAATGTACTTTTGTAAATGGTAAAATAGAAGGTTTTTTTCAATTATGGTATAAAAATGGTACAAAATTTATGGAGAGTAATTATGTAAATGACAAAGAAGAAGGATTTCATCAAGATTGGTATGAAGATGGTCAAAAAAGGTGTGAATGTACTTTTGTAAATGGTAAAAGAGAAGGTCTTTTTCAATATTGGTATGAAAATGGCTCTTTAAAAGAAGAATGTACTTATGTAAATGGTGTAAAACAATAATTATTTATTAAATAATAAAATAGTAAAAAAAAATAAATATAAAAAGATTTATATAAAAATAAATATATAAAAAATGGAAGTAATAGGTTATGAAGCAGTTAAATATAAAAACAAAAAAAATAGTACTAAAAAAGATGAGTTAAAGAAAATGTGGAATGAAATAGTATATGAAGTAATTCATTATGATTATATAAATAAAGATAAAAGTTATATATTAAATAAATATGAAAAAGTATATAATGAAATATGTAAAGAAATAGAACTATTATATAATGAAAATGAATATAAAAAAGTGTATAATGAATTACGATTAGATTGTTATCTTTCATTACACATGATAATAGAACATAAATAAAAAGTATATATAAATAAAAAAATATATAAAGTAAGCATTACGACGCACTGCTGATTTTTTGGAGAAATTTCTCCAAAGTCGGTAAAATGTAATATATTTATTTTAATTAAATGTAATTGTAGTTATTTGTGTCCCGAGCAATGTTTCTAATCAAATATATAAAAGATGTATTTTAATTCTTAACAATCTTTTTTTTATAAAAAATGTGTAGAAGCAATGTTCGGGAAACCATTTATATAAAATAAATTTTTATATAAAATAATGTTTATAAAAAAATACATTTAAAGCTGGAGGTTCGAAAGGAACCAAAGAGGTTCCTTTCTTAGTAGCTTTTGTCACTAACAATATTACCGTTAGAAATGCGAATAATGCGATTACAAGCTTTAAATAAAGCTTCGTCATGAGTAATGAGTAATAAAGTTTTATTTTTGCTCATTTCTTTGATAGCTTTAATTACAAATTCGCGATTATTAACATCAATAGCACCAGTGGGTTCATCCATAATAACGATTTTATTTTTCTTAGCCAATGCGCGTAATATATGAACCATTTGTTTTTGTCCACCTGAAAGTTGGTCACCGTTAATACCAGCGTAACTATTTAATCCATCGCGAAGACCAGTAAAAACGCGACCAACTCCTATTTTTTGTATCATGTTATCAATTTCATCGTGTGATAAATCATTTCCGTAAGAGATATTATCATAAATGGAAGTATTAAACAGTTTGCTATTTTGGTTAACGAAGGATATTTCTTTTCGTAAACTTTCAATATTAATTTTGTTAATATCTTGTCCATCAATAAATATGTTATTATCATTAATACGGTAGTAGCCCATAATAAGTTTAATAAGAGTAGATTTTCCGTTACCGCTTTCGCCAATGAAGGCTACGTGGTCACCACTATGAATATTTAAGTTAATACCTTTAAATAATGGTCGTGTGCCATTGTAATCAAAATATAAATTTTTAATAAGTATATTACCTTTAGATATTTGTATGGCAGGTCGTTTATCATTATTATCATCTTTTTCAACTTTTTCTAAATCAATTAAGAATGAGTTATAGTTATTAAGAATACCTAAATAGTGTGTTACATCGGGAATGGATTCGGATATATTATAAAAGCATGGAATATAATAAATAACGGTAATGAAGAGTGCTATTAAAATTTGTAATGATATTTCTTTAGATTTATATAAGAATGTAATGTAAGCGTTAATAATAACGAAAGTAAGAATTAATAAAACGATGTTAATAATTTTATTATGGTTAATGCATTGAAGTGATGTTTTATAGCTTTTTTTAAATTTCAAAGTATTACTTTCATAAGATTCAATTTCGTGATGAATATCACCTGAACTATAAATGGAGTATAAATTATTTAATTTATCATTAATTTCGCTATTTTTTAAATCTTGTGATTTTTGTCTTAAAGTTGAATAATGAACGCATTTATCGAAGTTATTCATATTAATAATAATAAAAGCAATAATTAAAATCAATGAAACTAAACCAAGTTTCCAATGAATGAAAAAGAAATATATATTAATAACAATGATAGATAATATACGAGGTAATATCCAGCTACAAACATCACTTGTTAATTCTCGTATAATAGTTGTAATTGCGTTCATTTTACCGACAATGGAACCCATATCTAAATCGGTATATTCATTTTTATATTTTTTAATTAAATTGGAGTAAATAAAATTCATATAATATGCATTAATTTCAGGTAATAATTGAGCTTCATAGTAATGTTGAAGAGAAGCGCTAGAATAAGTGATAATAAGAATAGTTGTTAAAATAAGGAAGTATTTAATAAATGTTTGAGTGCGTTGATCACTTTTAATAATATTAAAAAAGTCAGAATATAATCTAGGAAGTATAACTGATTCGAGTGGATATGCAGTAAGAGTTACAATAATATAAATAGTTAACATTTTCCAATGTTTTTTAAGGAAAGAAAATAAAATAGAGAAAGCGGATAAATTGATTGAAATTTTATTATTTTCTTTTAATTTATTTTCTTTTTTTAAATCATTTAATTCTAAATTTTGTGGTAATATATGTTTATGATAAGGAGTTTCTAATGAATTATAATTCATATATAAATACGAAAAAATATGTAATACTATTATATGTAAAATATATTTTTTAGACGAAATGAAAATATAAATAAAAAATAAAAAGTGAAAAAAAATAATATAAAAGAAAGTATATATTTTTTATAATAAATGATAAAAATAATAAAATGAATAAAAATATAAAAGTAATTATTTTTAAAAGGGAGAATGGGTGTATAAAAAAGGAATATATAAAAAAAAAAGAATTTTTAGAAATAAATGATTCAGAGCTTTTATATAAATATATAAAATTTATAAAAAAGATAAAAAGTGTGAATATAGAAATATTATTAAATAATTTAAATAATATTATATATGAAATGAGTACATATAATATGGATATGAGTAATATAAAATTACTAGTAAATAATTATTATAAAAATATAAAAAAGTATAAAAATCATATACTTCTTTTAAAAAAGTATAAAAATTATGCTAATATAATAACAAAATATTATGCTAATATATTTGATAAATATAATATAATAGATACAATAAGATATATTTTTCATTTATTATATAATGAAAAAATATTAAGTAAAAAAGATATAATAGAATGGTATGATAATCTTAATAAAGAGAGTATATATTTAAGTAGTAATGTATTGAAAGATTTTATAGAATGGATAGAAGATCAATCAAGTAGTGAATATGATGATAATAAGGATAATAATGATAATAATGATACTGATTAATATTTTTTGATAATTAAATATTTAGTATTATTTCTGTTACTAATAAGGTTTAAGTATTAAATTAAAAAGTAATTAATAATGAAATTGTATAAGAATATATGTATTAAGAATATATGTATTAAGAATATATGTATTAAGAATATATGTATTAAGAATATATGTATAATATAATTGG
>JACCDX011717777.1_pt1 | contig 10625 bp, 6 predicted proteins | sample 7449681 | NCBI WGS metagenome assembly JACCDX01 (sample SAMN15323450, study PRJNA562643) | freshwater metagenome | isolation source: river surface water | place: USA:Blue River Watershed | collected 2017-08-18
CGTTGTAGAGCACATTGTTCCGAATGACATCATAAGGGTAGACTTCAGACTTGGCTTCCGGGTTCAACCGCGTATTAATTTGCTATTTAAGAAGGTGGTAGAGGACCTGTTGGCGGCAAAGGAAGTGGATCTGAAAAGCAGGTATCGGAGTCTTGAGAACAGTAACATGATAGGTGACTTCTCATTTGTCGTTATGGAGAAGTTCTTAAGTCAGGATAATGAGTTGCCTGCGTGGGAGCAATTGATGATGAAACTGCATTTCCTCATTAAACACTATAGTTTGTCGGAGGAGAAGGGCTTTGGTCTTGATACCAGCAACGTAGTGGTGGAGAAATTTCCGCTGGTAGTTGCCCCTGTGTCCAAGTTGAAACTAAACAGGGTGGAACGCACAGGTAGGATGCTTTAGAAAGCATCCTACCTTCCGTTTATTTGTAGTTATTTATTGCAGAGTGTTTCCCAATATTCTGCTGCCCGCCGGGTATGTGGAATGACGATCGTTCCGCCCACAATGTTGGCTACTGCGAAGATCTCGTACATTTCGTCGGTAGTTATGCCTTCATCGAAACATTTACCCAAATGATATTTGATGCAATCGTCGCAGCGTAGCACCATGCTTGCCACCAGCCCCAGCATCTCTTTGGTGCGCACCGGAAGCGCGCCTTCGGCATAGGTATTGGTGTCGAGATTAAAAAGACGGTTAATAACCTTGTTGTTCTTGCCGAGGATCACCTCGTTCATTTTTGCACGGTATTCGTTGAATTCCTGAACCTGGTCCATAGTTTCTTTTTTTTGTTAGTAGGATGCCTGCGAAGGTAGCGATTTTGTGTTCGCCGAGGCGAAGGCAGCTAACCACAGCAATAGCTGAGGTTGCGATATCATTTTCTGTTTTGTTATTTCCTTTTTGCAGCTGTATAAGTTCCTGAATTTTGATGATAATGGCAACTATTATTGTGTCTTTTTGACTGAATTTTATCCACAATTTTTAAGGATATCAACACCCAAAATCGCCTTTCATATTATTAAATAATATTGTATGGTAGTATTGGGTGGCACCTGTTTTTTGCAATTCCTGTTATCCACAGTTTGTGTAAATCATTTTCAAAAACGGTTTTTTTTCCTGTCTACATTTGTTTGGTATCGGTGCGGGAGTGTGATGGCGTTCGGGCTGTATGATGGTGAAACAAAAACGTAACCGAGAGCCTGGGGGATGTGGTGAAAGCGAATCCTGGTAAGCATTTGAAAGAAATACCGGGGTTGAAGCGAGGGTTGAAGCGGAGTGTTTGTATTACGCGAGTTACAGCACCTGCGACCATGTAGAAGTTATAGCGACAAAAAAATTACTGACTATGCAAGATGAGTTACTTTTAAGGGAGAATAAAGACCGTTTCGTTCTGTTGCCCATCAACTACCCCAAGGTGTGGGAAATGTACAAGAAACATGAAGCGAGTTTTTGGACGGCTGAGGAAATAGACCTGGGTGATGATCAGAAGCATTGGGATAATCTGAACGATGGCGAGCGTCATTTTATCTCACATGTACTGGCATTTTTTGCAGCCAGTGATGGTATTGTAAACGAAAATCTGGCAGTGAACTTCATGAGGGAGGTTCAATTGCCTGAAGCACGTTGTTTTTATGGGTTTCAGATAATGATGGAGAATATCCACTCTGAAACTTATGCGCTGCTTATTGATACTTACATAAAAGACGCAAAGGAAAAGAACAGGTTGTTCCATGCCATAGAAACAGTTCCCGGTGTAGGGCGTAAAGCTGAGTGGGCATTGAGATGGATTGAGAACGGCACTTTCGCTGAGCGCCTTGTTGCATTTGCTGCAGTAGAAGGTATTTTCTTCAGTGGTAGTTTCTGCTCGATATTCTGGTTGAAGAAGCGTGGGCTGATGCCGGGACTGACATTCAGTAATGAGTTGATCAGCAGGGATGAGGGGCTACATTGTGAATTTGCGTGTCTTCTCTACAGCATGTTGAAGAACAAACTTTCTCAGCAACAGGTTTATGATATTATCTGCGAGGCTGTTACTATTGAAAAGCAGTTCATTACCGAAGCAATTCCAGTGGACCTGATAGGGATGAATGCCAAGTTGATGCAGCAATACATCGAATTTGTTGCTGACCGATGGATAGCTGAGCTTGGATATACCAAGGTATATAATACAAGCAACCCGTTCGACTTTATGGAGATGATATCTCTGCAGGGTAAGACAAATTTCTTTGAGAAGCGGGTGGGTGACTACCAAAAAGCTGGTGTAATTGCAGGTAGCGCATCACAGAGTTTTTCGCTTGACGAAGATTTTTAAGGAGGATAATTATACAATCGATACTAATACACACTAACTCACAATAATATTTCTATATGTACGTAATAAAGAGGAACGGGAAACAAGAAAGCGTGAAGTTTGATAAGATAACCGCACGCATCGAGAAATTGTCGTACAGCCTGAACAGGGCGGTGAACGTGATAGACGTTGCAAAAAAGGTGATAGAGGGTATCTATGACGGGGTAACTACCACAGAACTGGATAACCTTGCTGCTGAAACAGCTGCGTCGCTCACTATTAAACATCCGGACTACGCTTTGCTTGCAAGCCGTATTGCCATTAGCAATCTTCATAAGAACACTATTAAGTCGTTCTCTGAAACGATGCGTCTGCTGTATAACTATACAGATGAAGCGAATGGCAGGAGGATGCCACTGCTGGCTGATGACGTTGCCGAGATCATTGAAGCAAATGCTGAACTGCTGGACAGTTCGATCATTTATGATCGTGATTTCGGATTTGACTATTTCGGATTCAAGACGCTTGAGAAGTCTTACCTGTTGCGCATCAATGGAAAGATCATGGAGCGTCCGCAGCACATGTACATGCGTGTGGCTATCGGTATTCACAAGCACGATATCAAAAGTGCGATAGAGACTTATAACCTGATGAGCGAGCGTTGGTTCACACACGCTACACCAACGTTGTTCAATGCAGGCACACCAAAACCACAGATGTCTTCATGTTTCCTGTTGACTATGAAGGACGATAGTATAGATGGCATCTACGATACACTGAAGCAGACTGCGAAGATATCGCAGAGTGCCGGTGGCATAGGTTTGGCTATTCATAATGTACGTGCCACAGGCAGCTACATTGGTGGCACAAACGGTACAAGCAATGGACTGATCCCTATGTTGCGAGTGTTCAATGACACTGCACGCTACGTGGACCAGGGTGGAGGGAAAAGGAAGGGAGCATTCGCGATATACCTGGAGCCATGGCATGCTGATATTTTCGAGTTTCTCGACATCAGGAAGAATCACGGTAAAGAAGAGTTGAGGGCGCGTGATCTTTTCAATGCATTGTGGATCCCGGATCTTTTCATGAAGCGTGTTGAAGAAAACGGAACATGGAGTCTGTTCTGTCCTAACGAAGCGCCAGGCCTGTCGGAGTGCCACAGTGCGGAGTTTGAAGCCTTGTACGCAAAATATGAAGCAGATGGCAGGGCAAGAAAAACAATCAAAGCGCAGGACCTGTGGTTTGCTATTCTGGAGGCTCAGATAGAAACCGGTACTCCCTACCTGTTGTACAAGGATGCTGCAAACGCAAAGAGCAATCAGCAGAATCTGGGTACGATTAAGAGTAGTAACCTGTGTACAGAGATCATTGAATATACAAGCCCCGACGAGGTTGCGGTATGTAATCTAGCTTCTATTGCATTGCCAAGGTTTGTGCAGGACGGCAAATTTAATTTCGACAAGTTGTATGAAGTTACCTACCACATCACTTGTAACCTTAACAAGATCATCGACAACAACTACTATCCTGTTGAGGAGGCGCGTAATTCAAACCTTCGTCATCGTCCGATAGGTCTGGGTGTTCAGGGGCTTGCTGACGTGTTTATACTTATGCGCTTGCCATTTGAAAGCGATATGGCAAAACTGCTCAACAAGAACATCTTCGAAACGATCTACTATGCGTCAATGACCGCAAGTAAGGATATAGCAAAGGTCGAAGGGCATTATGAGACATTCCATGGCTCTCCTTTGTCGCAGGGTAAATTCCAATTCGATCTGTGGAATGTGAAGCCATCAGACAGGTATGATTGGGACACGCTGCGTTCGGAAATAGTGGAGCATGGTGTAAGGAACTCGCTTCTTGTTGCGCCGATGCCAACTGCTTCAACTTCACAGATACTCGGTAATAACGAGTGCTTTGAACCATATACTTCGAACATCTATACCCGTCGTGTACTGAGCGGTGAATTTATCATTGTGAACAAACATCTGTTGAAAGATCTGGCTGAGCTTGGATTGTGGAACAACACAATGAAGAATGCCATCATCAAAGCAAATGGTTCTATACAGCACATAGACGAGATACCGGCCAATATCAAAGAATTGTACAAGACGGTTTGGGAGATAAAGCAGCGTAATCTGATAGATATGGCTGCAGACAGGGGTGCATATATTTGTCAGTCACAGTCACTGAACCTGTTTGTGGATAGCCCGACGATGTCGAAACTGACATCTATGCACTTTTATGCATGGAAGAAGGGGCTGAAAACAGGTATGTATTATCTGCGCACGCAGGCTGCAACTCAGGCAGTACAGTTCACTGTTGAGAAGCAGGCAAGTCAGGAAATAGAACCTGTTATACCAACAGCAGAAACTAAGGGCGTGGAAAATGATTCTGATGAAATTACTACAGAATTTACCGGGCCTACATGCAGCATGGAAGATGGTTGCATCACATGTAGTTCATAGATAATGACAATAAGTTATAAGTCAAATGAGAGAGTCGCACATTTTGTGCGACTCTTTTTTTGTGCTGCAACCGACTGAATTATAGGTTTGTATATTATTTTGAATAATGTTGTAACAAAATGCGTACATTTCCGATATACCACTATAAAATCTCCAGAAATGTTACAGATCAGCAATCTTTCAAAGACCTATCCCAATGGTGTACAGGCATTAAAAGACGTCACATTAGATATATCTAACGGCATGTTCGGGCTGTTGGGCCCCAATGGTGCCGGAAAAAGTTCACTAATGAGAACCATTGCTACGTTGCAGGACGCCGATAGTGGTTCTATAGTTTTTGACGGCATAGACGTTCTCACAAACAAGCAGGAACTCAGAAAGACACTTGGGTATCTGCCCCAGGAATTTGGTGTTTATCCAAAGGTGTCGGCAGAAGAAATGCTGCACTATATAGCGAGGCTGAAAGGCGTTAATAACGATAAGGAAAGAAATGAACTCGTGAAAGCATTGCTCGAGCAGGTGAATCTGTACAATCACAGGTCAAAATTCCTTGCTGGTTATTCCGGAGGGATGAAGCAGCGCTTTGGGATTGCACAGGCGTTGATCGGTAATCCGAGATTGATAATTGTGGATGAGCCGACGGCCGGACTGGATCCTGCTGAGCGCCTGAGGTTTAATAACCTTTTGAGCGAGATAGGGGAGAATATAGTAGTGATCTTGTCGACGCACATTGTAGATGATGTAAGCGAATTGTGTAATGACATGGCGATCATTGCCGGTGGCAGGGTAGTGAGAAGGGGCAATCCGGAAGGTCTGCTGAATGAATATCAGGGTAAAATATGGAGTAAACGTGTTGCGAAAGATGAAGTGGCACATTATCAGCAAAATTATCAGCTGGTTTTGTCGAAGCTTTCCGGTGGGAAGATGGTAGTGCATATCTATAGTGAGAATGATCCAGGTAATGGATTTGAGCGGGAAAGGGCAACGCTGGAGGATATCTATTTTGCTAACATCTCGTAGGGCTTCGGGCGGTTGCGGCAACTTTCATTTTATTTCTAAACATTCCAGATTCATAATATTTTATGTTCGGTTCAATATTCACTTTTGAGGTGCGGAGACTGCTGCGGTCTCTCTCCACTTACATTTACTTTTTTGTGCTGTTCGCAGTCACATTTCTGGTGGCATTGATGGCGGGTGGCGCTTTTCCTGATGTTAAGTTCGACACAGGTGGCGACAAGGTTTTTGCCAATTCACCATTGGTGATCGATGCGTTTTTTGGCCAGATCAATAACTATATCGGGTTGATCATCCTGGTGGCCATGGTGGGAAATGCGGTGCTGAAGGATTTTAAGTACAACACCTACTCCATGATATTCACTACACCGGTATCACGGCTGAGTTATCTGAGCGGGCGTTTTTCGGCTTCAATGCTGGTGACAATACTTGTGTTGTCGGCACCTGCTTTTGGTATGATGCTGGGGTATGCGATGCCAATGGTTAATGCCGACAGAATAGGTGAATTCGCTTTGGCTCCGTATGTGACCAGTTACCTTTATACAGTAATACCGAACGCTATTGTGTTCGGAACGATATTTTTTGCTGTAAGCCTTATATCGCGCGATATATTCGTGATATGGCTTTCGCTGATCGTGTTTTTTGTAGCGAATGGCGTTGCAGGTTCGTTTTTCGGCAGGTTGGATCATCAAACGGTTGCGGCTCTGGCAGACCCGATGGGGAACTTTGCAAAACGTACCATTACTAAGTATTGGTCTACATGGGAGAAGAACCACCTGTTATTGCCACTGAAGAGCTACTTTCTGTACAATAGGTTGATATGGCTGGGAATTGCCTCGGGTATATGGGCGATAGGTTATCGCTTCTTCTCTTTTTCGGCGGCGCCAAGGAGGATATCATTCAGGAAGCCGGTGGCTGTTGAACCTTCGAAGGTGTCGTTTATTCCGTCTATGTTCAGAAGAGATTCTCTGCCTGAGGTGCAGCGGTCGTTCAGCACGGGGGCACTGCTGGGTAATTTGTGGGGCCTTGCCAAGAACGAATGCATGACCTTGCTGAGGAATGTGTATTTCCGGATCATCCTTCTGTTCGGTATGCTTTTGCTTTTTCTGGTGTCGATGCAGATGGGGCAGATCTATGAAACTACGACCTTGCCTGTTACCTATCAGGTCGTGGAGAGTTTCGGTGGATCGTTCACTCTATTCATCGTGATACTGACGATATTGTTTGGAGGGGAACTGGTGTGGCGTGAACGTGAATTCAGGATGAGTAATATTACGGACGCGCTGCCTGTGCCTAACTGGGCTTTCTATGCGAGCAAGATGTTTGGTTTGATTTTTATGCAGGTGATACTGGTTGGTATCATTATGCTTTGCGGCATTGTTGTGCAGTTGTCAAAAGGATATACCAATATTGAGCCTATACTTTATGTGCAGTATTTGTTGGGTATTGTGTTGCCTGATATGGTGTTTCTTGCTATCCTGTCGGTGTTTGTGCAAACGCTGGTGAAGAATAAATATCTTGGTTACTTTATAGTAGCACTCTTCTATTTCTGGAATACCGTTTTTGCACCGCTGGTATTGAAACATAACCTGCTTGTCTTCTCTTCCAATCCTGCAGTTGTGTACTCAGATATGAACGGCTTTGGACATAGTGTATGGCCTTATTTTGTGTTCAAGTTGTATTGGGGGGCGTTCTGTCTTGGTCTGGCAGGTCTATCCAGTCTGTTGTGGGCAAGAGGGACGGAGAGGAGCCTGAAATTGCGTATAACAGAAGCATTGGCGAGCGTTAATAAAAAATCGTGGGGTCTCGTAACCGTAAGCTTTGTTGTGTTTATTGTTTGCGGCGGGTTCATTTACTACAATACCAATGTGCTGAACGACTATAAGTCGAACACCGAACAGGAAAAGGAGCAGGTTGCGTATGAGAAGGCATATAGAAAATACAAAGGAATACCGCAACCAAAGATATCTGATGTGAAGCTCTTTCTGGATCTGTACCCATCAAAAAGGGCATTGCAGGTGAAGGGTAGCTATGTGCTTTTGAATAAAACCAATACTCCCATCGACTCTATTCACGTAATTATGCCCGGGACGCTGAAGGTGAGGAAGATGGTACTGGGTGTGAAGTACAGAGATGTGTTCAAAGACTCTGTTATTGCAGACTACAGGATTCTGAAATTGGATGATCCGTTGATGCCGGGAGCAAGTGTGTCTCTTGAGTTTGACATTGAGATGGTGAGTCGCGGATTTGAACACGGTTTTACTGGTTTAGCTACGCCTTTGTACAACGGTACATTTATCAATAATCAGAGTTTTCTGCCTTCTATCGGATATAATGAACAGTATGAAATATCTGACAATGCCGACCGGAAAAAGTATGGACTTGCCTACCGCCCCACAGCCAATAAGATCAGTGACACAGCATCATGGCAGCGCAATCTGTTCATTCATGATGCCGACTTTGTGACACTTGATGCAACCGTGAGTACAGAGCGCGACCAGATCGCTGTTGCGCCGGGTTATCTGCAAAAAGAATGGGAGGAGAGAGGGAGGAAATACTATCATTATAAAATGGATAGCAAGATCTTGAATTTTTATTCTTTTTTGTCTGCACGGTACAAGGTGAAAAGAGATGTTTGGAATGGCGTGAATCTTGAGATATTTTATCATCCCGGACATGAGTACAATCTTGATGGGATGATGAGTGGAATCAAGAAGTCTTTGAGCTACTACACTACTTCCTTCTCTAATTACCAGCACAAGCAGGTGCGAATTCTTGAGTTCCCAAGGTATGCAACCTTTGCTCAGTCGTTTCCTAATACTATTCCATTCTCGGAGGGGATAGGTTTTATTGCTGATGTAAATGCAAAAAAGTCGGATAATGTTGATTATCCGTTTTATGTGACCGCGCATGAGGTGGCGCACCAGTGGTTTGCCCATCAGGTGGTGGGTGCCGACGTTGAAGGGTCAAATATCTTGTCGGAATCGCTGGCGCAGTATGGTGCGATCATGGTATTAGAGCGTGAATATGGCGAGGATCGTTTGAGGAAATTTTTGAAGATCGAGATGGATAATTATCTCCGTTCCCGCTCCGGTGAATCGGAGAAAGAGAAACCATGGGCATATGCTGATGCAGGCCAGTCTTATATACTTTATCAGAAAGGAGGTGTGCAAATGCATGCGTTGAATAAGTACCTTGGTGAAGACAGTATGAATAATGCGGTGAAGCGTTTTATTGAGAAATTCGCTTTTAAAGGCCCGCCATATCCAACTACTCTGGATCTTGTAGCCAGTATCAGACAATCGACACCCGACTCAATGCAGTATTTTGTTACAGATCTTTTTGAAAAGATCACGATACACAACAGCAAGATCACAGATGCAAAAAGGACCGCAACAAATGGCGGATATGATGTGGACGTAACAGCCCTATTCGAGAAGAACTATGCCGATAGTACCGGGAAGGAAGTAAAAGCCTCCGGAGACAGCTATGTGGAGATCGGGGTTTACAAGAACAGGGGTGATATGATCAGTCTCAGAAAGTACAAACTTCATCAGGGGGTAAACAAGTTGAAAATTTCTGTGACGGAGCGTCCATACAAGGTAGTGTTAGACCCAAGGTTGTTATTGATCGACAAAAATCCTGACGACAATGAATTTAAAGTGGGTAAGCCGGGCGAATTGAGTTCATCAACGAAAAAGCGGACAAAGAAATGATGCAGGAAATCAGACGCTATTTATCTGACATTGAGGCACTAATGTTGATGTTTTTACATTAACTTTAAGCAAATTTTATTGATGCAGATGAAAAAATGTAATTCGATCCTGCGTGTTGGCTTACTGCGTAGCTTGATTGTTGCGTCGTTGTTGGGAGTTGTTGCCTCAACCGTACAGGGCCAAGTAGCTCAAAGCGCGGTACTTTCTCAAACGAGGAACACGGTAGACAATACTCCGACATCAATCACATTCGGATCGGAGGCCGGTTTCCAAATGGCCAAGCCCGATGTGGTTTTTTCCGGTATGCTGGATATCAGCCAGGGTGGTCCTATTTCGATGCGCCTGAAGAATAGCATAACTACGAAAGCGGGTATAACGACAGACAGGTACGACGAATATTACAAGGGGATCAAAGTGGCGCATGGTGGGTATACCCTTACCGGTCGTTATGGGAAAGTCAGTTTTATGACAGGCAACTATTACCGGCCTATGAGTGATCTGTCGGCATTGCCGTCAAAATCGGAGTCTCAGGCTTTCGCGAGTGCACTTAGTTTTGTGGGTGCATCGAAATACAAGTGGCAGAATCCTGTAGAGGAGGAGTATATCAAAAAGTTGTATCACAAAACCGATACTTCCTATTTACCGAAAGGTGTGTTGGTTTGGATAGAGGATATGCGAGACGACAAGGAGGACCGGAAGTTGCGTCTAGCTTATTCGTTTGATATCTACGCGGAAGAGCCGCTGAGCAGGCAGGTCGTTTTCATAGATGCAAATGACGGACATGTACTTTTCTCTAACCAAATGATAAAGCATGTTGCAGCTACCGGCGCATCGCGTTACAGTGGTGTAGTGCCTTTTCAGACTGCAACCATGCCATCTACCTATCACATGTTCGATTCGACAAGAGGGGATGGTGTTCATACAATGAATATGGGTAATGGTACGTCTTATGGCGCGGCTACCGAGTTTGCAAGTGCGACCAATACGTGGCCCACTATACCGAGCCACGATGTTGCGATAGATGCGCATTGGGCAGCATCGGAGGTGTACGATTACTTTTTTACTGAACACGGCAGGCTGAGCTGGGACGGGACGAACGGGTTGTTGCTTCAATATGTACATTATGGCAATAA
>JACCDX010531481.1_pt1 | contig 10624 bp, 10 predicted proteins | sample 7449681 | NCBI WGS metagenome assembly JACCDX01 (sample SAMN15323450, study PRJNA562643) | freshwater metagenome | isolation source: river surface water | place: USA:Blue River Watershed | collected 2017-08-18
GGCCGCGCTGCGCGAGCTGAATGACGTGCTGACCAAGCTCCTGACCGGCAATGAAGTACTGAAGAAGAAGCAGATGGGTGGCGTACGTACGGCTGCCGAGATCATGAACTTCTTCGGTGGCGAGCATGAAGCATCGGTGATGAACAACCTGAAGACCTTCGACGCCGACATGGCGCAAAAGATCATGGACGAGATGTTCGTCTTCGATAACATCATCGACATCGATGACCGCGGCATACAGACCATACTGCGCGAAGTGCCGTCCGAGGCGCTGATCATTGCGCTGAAAGGCGCGGGCCAGGAACTGCGCGAGAAGGTCTTCAAGAACATGTCCGAGCGCGCCGGCGCGATGCTGAAAGAAGACCTGGACGCAAAGGGCCCGGTGCGCCTGTCCGAGGTCGAGGCACAGCAGAAAGAAATCCTGTCGATTGTCCGCCGCCTGGCCGACGAGGGCACGATACAGTTGGGCGCGAAAGGCGAGGATCCTTATGTCTGAACATGAGATCGCCGAACTGCTGGCGCATGCCGATACGGCAGCGACGGTCTCCGCGGCTGGCGTGGGCATGACGGCGGTGGCTGCCGATGCAGCACTCGCCGGTGACGCGCCCATAGCGGCGAACGCGCTTGCCCCCGACAACACCGCCGACCACATCACCGACCGGCTGCAGACGCTGGTCGCCGACACCGACATCCCGCTGTCGCAGCAGACACCGTGGCAGCGCTACGAGATGGCCTCGTTCGGGGACAACCGGCCTACTGCCGTTGCGCGTGCCGCCGCCGAGAAAGCCGCCCGCCTCGCATTGCAGAAGCAGCTGTCCGAGCAGATCGCCAGCAGCCGCGCACAGGCGCGCGGCGAAGGCTATGCGGACGGCCATGCCGAAGGCTATGCAGTCGGCCATGCACTGGGTCTCGAGCAGGGGCGCGTCGATGCGATCGCCGAGCGCGAACAATTTCAGGCACTGTTGTCGGGCTTGACGCAAGAACTGGCACATGCCAATGAACTGGTCGCGCAGGACGTTCTTAAGCTGTCACTTGACCTGGCCAAGGCCATGCTGAAGGCCGCGCTGCCGGTAAGGCCCGCCCTGGTGCTGCCGGTGGTCGAGGAGGCATTGCGCTACCTGCCCATCGTGCAGGCGCCCTTGCTGTTGCAGCTGCATCCTGACGATGCGGCGCTGGTGCAAACAACGATGGGCGCGGGCCTGGCTGCCGGCGGCTGGCGGTTGCATGCGGACGCGGGCATACAGCGCGGTGGCTGCCGTATCGAGACCGGCAGCAATGCGATCGATGCCGAGATCGGCACGCGCTGGCAGCGGCTGACCACGGCGCTCGGCGAGCCTGGTGTCTGGCTGGAAGACTGACGCACACGCGCGCATAATGAGCACTTTGCCCAATGCCGCTCGCTGGCAAGCCTGGCTGCGTGACTGCGGCCGACTGCTCGACATCGCCGACCCGATGCAAGTAGCCGGGCGAGTCACGCGTGTATCGGGCCTGGTCATGGAAGCCGCCGGGCTGAAGCTGCCGATCGGCAGTGCCTGCCGCGTGATGCTGGAAAGCGGCGCCGAGGTCGAGGCCGAAGTCGTCGGCTTCAAGGACGAAAGGCTGTTCCTGATGCCGCAAGGCGAGACCGAAGGCGTGCTGCCCGGCGCGCGCGTGATGCCACTGGAAACCGCCGAATTGCTGCCGCGTGCCGGCAGCGTCAACCACCCGCGCCGGCGCAGCGCCGACCGCAGTCGGCATCTTCCGGTCGGCCCCGAGTTGCTGGGGCGTGTGGTCGACGGTGCCGGCCGTCCGCTGGACATGCTGGGTCCGTTGCGCGCCAGCGCATCGGCATCGCTGAATGCACGCGCGATCAATCCGCTGGCACGCGCGCCGATCGACACCACGCTGGATGTTGGCGTACGCGCGATCAATGCACTGCTGACGGTAGGCCGCGGCCAGCGCATGGGCCTGTTCGCCGGCTCCGGCGTCGGCAAGAGCGTGCTGCTGGGCATGATGGCGCGCTACACGCAGGCCGATGTGATCGTGGTCGGCCTGATCGGCGAGCGTGGCCGCGAAGTGAAGGAATTCATCGAACAGATCCTCGGGCCCGAAGGCCTGGCGCGCTCGGCCGTGGTGGCCGCGCCGGCCGATGCCCCGCCGCTGCTGCGGCTGCAGGGCGCGGCCTATGCGACCGCGATTGCCGAGCACTTCCGTGACCAGGGCAAGCATGTGCTGCTGATCATGAATTCGCTGACCCGCTATGCAATGGCGCAGCGCGAGATTGCGCTGGCCATCGGTGAGCCGCCGGCGACCAAAGGCTATCCGCCATCGGTGTTCGCCAAGCTGCCGGCGCTGGTCGAGCGCACCGGCAATGGCCGCGTCGGCAGCGGCTCGATCACGGCCTTCTATACCGTGCTGACCGAGGGCGATGACCAGCAAGACCCGATTGCCGACAGCGCGCGCGCCATCCTCGACGGCCACATCGTGCTCAACCGCGCACTGGCCGAGACCGGCCATTACCCGGCGATCGACATCGAGCAATCGATCAGCCGCGTGATGCACGGCATCACCAGCGCCAGCCAGCAGCAGCTGGCGCGCCGGCTCAAGCAACTGCTGTCGGCTTACCAGCGCAATCGCGACCTGGTCGCCGTTGGCGCCTACAAGCGCGGCAGCGACCCGGTGGTCGACGATGCGATTGCGCTCTATCCCGAGATCGCCGCCTTCCTGCAGCAGGACATCAGCGAGCAAAGTGGCCAAGCCGAAAGCTTGACCCGACTTGGCGCTCTGTTCGGGCAATCGAATGCCGTGGCCGCTGGCTAGAGTGGCATGAATGAACACCCCTACCGCACTCGAGACGCTGCTGATGCTGTCGGAGCAGGAAGCCGATGCGGCCGCCGTCAGCCTCGGCAAAGCGATTGCGAGCCGCGATGATGCACAGCAGCGGCTGCAGATGCTGCAGCAGTTGCGCGCGGAATATGCGGCACGACTGCAAGGCCATGTGCAGACCGGGCTCAGTTTTGCGGCCTACCGCAATTTTCAGCGCTTTCTCGAAAAGATCGACGAGGCTATTGCCGGGCAGGCAGCGATCGAGATGGGCGCCAGCGCACAGGCCGAACTGTCACGGCAGCACTGGCAGGCAAAAAAACGCGAAGGCCAGACCTGGGAATTACTGGCAGAGCGCGCCGTGCGCGATGCGCAGCGCAAGGCCGTCAGGCAAGAACGCAAGGCCAATGATGAATTCGCTGCTCGCGCTGCACTGAAGCGCGCGGAGTCCGAGACTTACTGACACCCGACCGCTCAGGAATATTCTGCGATGCAGATCAAGCTTACTCCGGCCGCTCCCGCCGCTCACGCTGCCCATGCTGGCCATGCTGGCGGAGACCACCCGGACGATGCCGGTACCCTGCACGCATTCGGTCACGCACTGGGCGATGCGATGCAAGGCCGCCGCTGCGACCATCAAGACGGCGAGCCCGTCGTTTCCAAGGAAAGCCGCCAGGAAAAAACACCGAGGCCAACCAGCACGGCCGATGCAGCGAAGTCCCCGCCTGTGGCCGATACCGCTGAGGCGAGCGCATCCTCATCCGTCGACGAGCACGACGACAAGGACCCGCCTGCCGACAGCCAGCTGTCGGACGGCCTGCAGGCCTTCGTCAACAGCTTGCAGGCACCCGTGACTGCGGCCACGATGCCGGTGTCCGATGCACCGAACGCCGCAGATAATGCGAGCTCAGGCCGTGCTGATGTCGGCACCGATGACAGCGCCGATGCGCTTGCAGTCCTGGGCGCAGAGGCTAGAGGCACCGGGCATGCCGGCAGACAGGATGAGCAGATCGGCGCGCATGCACGATCGGCCAACGCCCTCACCGACATCAATGCTGGTCGCCCTTCACGGATCGACGTTGATGCAGACGCCAGCCATGCAGCAGACGCGCTGGCTGCAGCGCGAAGCGACGCGTTAGCTCACGCGGCGCCAGCCACGCCAGCGACACCGAGTGATGCGAAGGCCTTCAAGGCTGCGCTGCAAGAAGCCTTGCCATCGGATATCAGCGCGACCAGTTCGCCCGGCACAGCAATCGCCGTCCATGCAGCACTTGCCGCAGGATCGCCACCTGCCCCGCTTGCCAGTGCGGGCACGGCAGCGGCCAGTCATGTCGCGCCAGCGCTGCACGCACCGCAATGGCAGGACGCATTCGGCCAGCAAGTGCTCTGGGTCGCGCGCAATGAACAGCAGCTGGCCAGCCTCACGCTGAACCCGCCCGAGTTGGGGCCGGTACGCGTGACGCTGTCCATCGCCGACGGCCAGGCCAGTGCCAGCTTCGTCAGCCTGCAGCCCGAGGTTCGGCAGGCGATACAGGAGGCCGTGCCACGCCTGAAAGAGCTGTTTGCCGATGCCGGGCTGTCGTTGCAGCAGGCCAGTGTCGGCAGCGGTGACGCGGGCACCGATCGTCGCCACACCTCCGGGCGCGTGCCTGCGGATGAGGGATCGCACCGCTCGTCATCGCTGCATGCCGGCAATGATGCGGGCATCGCCTCGCTGGATGACGCCAGCATGCGCGTGGCGCACAGCATCGCATCATCACGGCTGATCGACTTGTTTGCTTGAATGCTGGTGCAGCCTGCAGCGATGCGATGAACCAGAGTCGCTGCAAGCTCTGACGACAACGACATTTTTAGAATTCAACGAGGACATCATGGCCAATCTTGCCGCCGCGCCGGCTGCCGACAGCAATGTCACTGACATCAATGAAGCACGGCCGAAGTCGCGCAAAAAGCTGCTGATCATCGCGGTCGCCGGCGTGCTGCTGTTGGGCGGCGGCGGCGCTGCGTGGACCTTCATGAAACCTGCCACCAAGGAAACGCATGCAGTCGTAAAGCCGCCGCCGGCGCCACCGGTATTCATCGAGCTTGAGCCCTTCACCGTCAACCTCGCCGGCGACCGTATTCTGCAAGCCGGCATCACGCTGCAAGTGAAGGATGCGAAAGACAGCGAACAGCTGAAGCTCTACATGCCGCAGGTGAAGAGCCGCCTGCTGTTGCTGCTGTCAGCCAAGCCCATCGATGAGCTGCAATCACCGAATGGGAAGCAAGCTCTGGCGACCGAGATTGGCAACAGCCTGAAGCAGCCGTATGAAAAAGACCTCGCGCCGCCGGCCATCAGCGGCGTGTTCCTGACCTCGTTCGTGATTCAGTGACTGATGGGGGAAATGACGGCTCTGTCACTGCTCGATATCGTCGTCCACAAGCTCGGCCTCGGCTTCGTCCGCATCGGAACTATTGGCAACGCTGGCCGATAATTCATCATCGTCACTGCCAAGCTCAGTCGCGTTGGAATCATCGGAATCCTCGGAATCCTCGATCAAAGTTTCCGGATCCAGCCAATACTGATAAACATCGTTGACGGCCTGTTTGCGCCAATGGATAGCCTCGGTCCTGCGTTGAATCGCAACCGGATTCCTGACGCGAAATACATCGAGCAGGAGGTCGAATTGGCTCGTCACCAAGTCCAGCAGCATCATTCCAGCGAACCCAATGGTACTGTTCAGTCCAGAGGAAGTCGCAGCATCAGGTTTGAATTTTGTCCCCTCCGGCGCTGCAATGTCCAGATAGCCTCTCATGAAGGCAGGCATCGTAGCTCCGGATTCCGCCGACCATTCGCGGCTGACAGCAGCCAGACATGCTGGCAGCTCCCTGGCAATTGCCCTCGCCACTGCCTCCTTCGCTTGCGACAGCTGCTCACTGATCGTTGCTTGTGTACTTGTCGTGGCCTGCTGACCGGATGCGCGTTGATGAGCGAGCTCAAGCGCATGAGCGACCCGCTCCGCGTTCGGCGCGAAGAAGCCCACCTTCCGCAAGCGCTTTTCGAGACGGGCCATATCCAGACCGTCAGGGCCGGCATAGCGAGTTGCCAGAACCGGCAGCTGTTTCCATTGCAGCGCCACATCCTTGAGCTTCGCTTGCGCGAGGTCGGCCGTGTCGCAGGCAGACTGGAACGCAAAAGCGCGCATCAGCGGCAAAGCGCTTTCGGGAATCTTTTCAAAATCCTTATACAGATACCTGAATTCCAGATTTTCATGCAAGGTCGCGAGGAACCACAGCGTGGCGTACTCGCGGCGCTGCACGCCGTCATCATGATCCAGCGCCAGCAAAGTTTTCCATGAGTCCAAACATCTGAGCAGCCTTTGAAGTTCTGACAGTACAGCGTGTGGAAGCCCGGTATCCTCCCAATATCTGGCTGCCCGGTCTGGATCCCAGTCAGGATTCAGGCTTGTACCCCACAAACAGTCGGGAATAAAGCTGCGCAGATTATTCAAACCTTGCCGCTTGTCGATCTGATGCCATGGAGTGCCGGCAAATGCCAGCTTTGGCGCTGGCGTATCGATGCGTGTTATCTGTTGATGACGCAGCAAATCAGCGCAAGAGAGCACATCCAGCAGATAGATGTCGAGCGGCTGCTCATAGGCTTTCTTCACGTCCTGACGGACTTTTTCCCCGCGCGGTTCGCCATCATTCGGTCCATCATCCCAATCACCACCCTGCTGAATCAGGAAAAATCCCAAATCTGACCAGAGGTCATGCTGAATAAGCGTGTCAATCACGGCTGCCGGATGGAAGGTCTTCAGGCATCCAGACTTCGCTCCTGCATCGATCAATGCCCGCCATGCATCCGCATTGCGATACATTGCTGATACCAGCAACCACTCGTCGAGTATGGCCTGGCCTTCGGTATGGTCAAAGCTCAGTGCTTTGCCCAGCAGCAGCTGCACGAATTCGGCATATTTTTTGGGGATATCATTTTCACTGATTACATGACACATCAGCCATTTCGCGATCTGCGCTGCGCTGGCTGGCTTCATGTTGTTCAGCACAGATTCCACCACGGCCAATTGCCCTTGCTGGCAGGCGTATTCCAGCAAATTCCCGGGTGGAACCGGGCGCGATAATGCAGTCAAAAAAATCGCAGTCAATTCATGATCGTCAATGTCGTTCATCGCGGACTGGAAGCTTCTGACATAGCCACGCGACTTGAAATGGGTACACCATTGCTGAACACTTTCATGATCAAAATGCCAGCGAAGGAGAACAAAAGCAGAGGGCTTTGAGAGCACATCCGCCCCCATCGCGCTCAGGCTTGCAGGAGAAACCTCCATGTCTGATTTTCCAAATGCAAGCGATACTTCCAGCATACGATTGAGCAGAATTTGCCTGTCAGTCACACCCACCGACGACAAGAGATAATTGAGCAAAGGCTCACTTTTCAATAGCCCATTAGCGGACTGGTCCTGCATTGCCATATCAACAGAGAAGGACGCACCTCGCGCCAGAACCAGTTTCATGCCATCCAGCCACTGACCCTGTATCGCATAGCTCACGACTATTGTCCTCAAAGCACCGTCGATCCCTCGATGATGAGAACTGGTGTTTTTTGAAGCGACATCATTGAGGTGATCCATCAGCATAGCAAGCGCACGCATCGATTTTTGTTTGAATGCCTTGTCGAGCAAATTTGCGAAGCCGTGTATCAACACGCCGGGCTGCGCGAGATCCAGCCGTCCCTCACAGATTTTTTCAATATCAGGCTCCGTATCAGCGATCGCGAGCATCGGCTCGGTATGGTTGGCCAGTGGCTGTGTCGGCGCTGATTGAGCTGCAGCTGGCTGCATCGCTCGGGCTTGCGTCATCACCGCGCCGCCCTGCTGTCCCTCAGCCGGCGACCCGTCCGGGGCAGGATGTTCTGATGCGCGAGGCATAACACCAGTGGGAATATTCGAACGGTCATTCACATTTGTCAGATTGGGCAAACTCATGCTGGGCTCCCGGTTGCGCTATTGAAAACTCGCGCATCTGTACCTCGAAGGGAGCACGAGTTCTTCAGGTTTCGCGCTTGGGTGCCGGATCCGGGTGCAGGAGGCCATGTCTGAACCCGATTTGCGTGACTTTCCGGCCTTTTCTCCGGCCATGACTATCCGGCCCGGCTTCTTACACTGCCTTCAGGTCGAACGGCGCCCGTCATCAGATCGGCGCCTGATCCATCCAAACCTGACCGGACCCAATGGCCGAGAATTTTCTATCGCAGGAAGAAGTCGATGTGCTGCTGCGCGGCGTATCCGGCGACGCTGAAGAAGCGCCGCAGGACGCCGAAGCTGCCGGCATACGCACCTATAACCTCGCGACGCAGGAACGCATCGTGCGCGGCCGCATGCCGACGCTCGAGATCATCAACGAGCGCTTTGCGCGGCTGTTCCGCATCGGCCTGTTCAACTTCCTGCGCCGCACCGCCGAAGTGTCGGTCGGCCCGGTACGGGTGTCGAAGTACAGCGAATTCATCCGCAACCTGGTGGTGCCGACCAACCTGAACCTGGTGCACTGCAAGCCGCTGCGTGGCACCGCGCTGATGGTGATCGACCCGAACCTCGTGTTCCTGATGATCGACAACCTGTTTGGCGGCGATGGCCGCTTCCATACCCGTGTCGAAGGCCGTGACTTCACGCAGACCGAGCAGCGCATCATCCAGCGCGTGCTCGAAATCTGGTTCGAGTCCTACCGCAAGTCCTGGGAGCCGGTGCATCCGCTGGACTTCGAATACATCCGCTCCGAGATGAACACCCAGTTCGCCAACATCGCTACGCCGAATGAAGTGGTGGTGTCGACCGCATTCACCGTCGAGCTGGGATCGCAATCCGGCGAGATGCATGTCTGCATGCCCTACGCGATGATCGAGCCCATCCGTGACCTGCTGACGTCCAGCCTGCAAGGCGAGACGCTGGAAATGGACCAGCGCTGGATCAAGCTGCTGAAGCAGCAGATACAGACGGCGGAAGTCGAGCTGGTAGTCGACCTCGGCAATATCCGCATGGCGCTGGCCGATGTGATGAAGATGCGAGCCGGCGACGTGATTTCACTCGACATTCCCGACACGCTGGAAGCCAAGGTCGCTGGCGTGCCGGTGATGCACTGCACCCATGGCCAGCTGAATGGCCAGTATGCGATCCGCGTGCACGAACTGCTGCCGGCCGCCCATCAGGACAACCTGCAAGGAGAAGACCATGACGACCACGCTTGACCCGGAGAACAGTGCCACTGTCGATGACTGGAGCGCCGCACTGGCCGAACAAGCCGCAGCGGAAAGCCCGCCCGCCGCGACCGTCGAGAAGGCCGCGTTCCGCGACTTCACGTCCAGCGGCAGCAGCGCGCAGAAGAACGATATCGACTTCATCCTCGACATTCCGGTGCAGCTGACGGTGGAGCTCGGCCGCACCAAGATCGCGATCAAGAACCTGCTGCAATTGGCGCAGGGCTCGGTGGTGGAGCTCGATGGCCTGGCTGGCGAGCCCATGGATGTGCTGGTGAATGGCTGCCTGATTGCACAGGGCGAGGTGGTGGTGGTCAACGACAAATTCGGCATCCGCCTGACGGACATTGTCACGCCGTCGGAACGCATCCGCAAACTGAACAAATAAGGAAACGCGATGTTGCAGGTCACCTTGGGATTGCTGCTGGTGCTGGGCATGATTGCCGGCCTAGCCTGGGCCATCGCCCGCCTTGGACGGCTACGCCCGACATCGAACGCGACGCTGCGCGTGGTGGCTGCCACGTCGGTCGGTCCACGCGAGCGTGTAGCTATCGTTGAGGTCGGCGGCCAGTGGCTGGTGCTGGGCGTGGCACCCGGCAGCGTGAACTTGCTCGACAAGACGGCACCGCAAGCCGCAGGCGTGAGCCACCCGACGGCTGGACAGCCCGCTGAGCTGCCACCGCTGCCGCCGTTCGCCGCCTGGCTGCAGCGCGCGCTGAGCCGCAAACAGGATGCATGATGCGCCGCCTGACCCGCCATGCGCTCAAGGGCATCGTGCCCGCATTGCTTCTGATGCCGCTGGCCGCGCTGGCCGAGCCGGGCATCAATGCGTTCAGTACATCGCCGGCTGGCGGTGGCGGCACCAACTACACATTGTCATTGCAGACCCTGCTGTTCATGACGGCGCTCGGCTTCCTGCCGGCCGTGCTGCTGATGATGACCAGCTTCACACGCATCGTGATCGTGCTGTCGCTGCTGCGCCAGGCACTGGGCACGCAGCATGCACCGCCGAATCAGGTAATCGTCGGCCTGTCCTTGTTCCTGTCCTTCTTCGTGATGGGCCCGACGCTGGACAAGATCTATACCGACGCCTGGCAGCCGCTGCAGGAGAACAAGATCACCATGCAAGTTGCGCTCGACAAGGGCGCAGCGCCATTGAAGCAATTCATGATGGCGCAGACCCGTGCGTCCGACCTTGCGCTGTATGTGCAGCTGTCCGGCAGCGCGGCGCTCGAAGGCCCAGAGCAGGTGCCGCTGCGGCTGCTGGTGCCGGCCTTCATCACATCAGAACTGAAGACAGCATTTCAGATCGGCTTTGCGATCTTCATTCCCTTCCTGATCATCGACATGGTGGTGGCCAGCGTGCTGATGGCGCTGGGCATGATGATGGTGTCGCCAGCCATCGTATCGCTGCCGTTCAAACTAATTCTTTTTGTGCTGGTCGATGGCTGGGCGCTGCTGACCAGTTCGCTCGCGCAGAGCTTCGTCAGTTGAGGACCCAGCCATGACTCCCGAAACTGTGATGACTCAGGGCCGCCTCGCGATGGAGACATTGCTGATGGTGGCCGGCCC
>JACCDX011469002.1_pt1 | contig 10622 bp, 12 predicted proteins | sample 7449681 | NCBI WGS metagenome assembly JACCDX01 (sample SAMN15323450, study PRJNA562643) | freshwater metagenome | isolation source: river surface water | place: USA:Blue River Watershed | collected 2017-08-18
AAAGGTGTGGAATGTTGTGATATTTGCTTTGATGATATTAATAATCCGGCTGTAACAGGATGTTGTCAGAATGTCTTTTGTTTCTCTTGTTTGGCGATTGCGATTTCTGGTAAAAATATTTGTCCTAAATGTCGTGATTCACTGACTTTGGATAAGATTATGATTATTAAGAGCAAAGAAGATGCGGCGGCCGAGGAAGAACGGAAAAAGGAAGAAGAGAAATTGAAGGCTAAACCGAAAACTGCGGCAGAATTTTTGAAGGAAATTCAGGAGGATTCTCATAATAATGACAAATATGGGAATTTGGATAAAATTATTGAATACAAGATGAAGTATTTTCCGAAGGAAAAACGGAAAATATTGATTTTCTCGGAACACGAGGGTTCTTTTAATACTAAAATGGTTGGTGTCTTGGAGAAACACGGGATTGTGTTTTCTAGAATTAAGGGCACATCGGCGAGTATTAATAAGACATTGCGCGAATATCGCGGTGAGGATGCCAACCACCAGATTGACGCGCTATTGATTAATTCGCGATTTTTCGGTGCTGGGCTTAATTTACAGAATTCTAGCGATATTATTATTCTACATCGCCAAGGTGCCGATATCCTTAATCAAATTATTGGCCGAGCTCAACGTCTTGGTCGCACAGATTCACTACATATCTGGAAATTATACCACAATAATGAAGCTTACAATTATTCTAGCTAAAACTAGAATAGTTAAGCTTATAACTATTCTAGTTAAAACTAGAATAATCATTTCACTTTTTTTGGCGATAAAAAAGCATTTTTGGCATTGAATATATAGTAAAATTGATTTGTTTTTTTATAATTAAATATTACAAACTTTAACACCCTCCAGTCACAATGGCCTCCATTCTGTCCAACCAGGTTGTTATTACGCACCACGTTCACCGCCTTCGCTGCGGAGTGCTGAGCAAGCACATCGACAACGTCAAGTTCCGCACTGAGCTGTCTTGGTTCCTTCGTACGAAGGACCAAATCTTGCTCACTTACATCTGGGCGACCTACTTTGACCCCCTCTTTGCCGAGCTCGCCCGTGAGTTGGCCGAAACTGTCGACGACACCCCGGAACGCATCACCTACGAGCTGTCGGCTTTGCGCTGCGGTCTGAACAGCTGCTGCTATCTTAAAGGCGATCACGGCTACATCTGGGAGCGCTTTTTCGGCAGCATTGCCACCGACCGGGTTTAAACCCGGACGTTGACCTCCTTGGTCCTGGTCTTTACACCAGGTTCAATAATTTTTTTTTATTTTTTATTTTTTATTTTTTATTTTTTTAATATGTAAAAATGGTCAATTTTAGTAGGTGGCTTATATAAAAATTGATTTATTGATTTTACATTATTAAATATTACAAATAAACAGCAAGCGCGATACTCAAGATGTCACTCATTGTCAAGAATGATCTCTTTAAGGCTCGCGAAGAAGTTTTGATGGCTACCGTCACGGGTAGTGAGCAAGAAATGGAGCTCTGGGCAGAATTGTTTTCCCAAAGCAAAGAAAACTTGCCGGTCCAGGTCTGGGAGAAAGTGTACGTGCCGCGGATGGTCAAACTTGCCAAAAAACTAGCGAAGGTCACCGAGGATACCTCTTCTCGTGTCTGCTACGAAATGGCGAAGTTGTGCCTCCGCGTCAACACTCACCTCCCAAAGTCCGGCGAAGTAGTTGACCGCGTGGATGTAGTCCAGCGCGTGGAGATGTTTCTGCTGGCGATTATTCAGGACAACAATTAAGTTGTTATCTGTATTAATTCGGTTTAAACCCAAAAAATTTATTTTTTATTTTGGTATTTTTTTAGCATTTTTTTAGCATTTTTAGAATGTATAAACACTAAAATTGAATTTTTTTATTTGAAATAACCAAATATTACATCAAACGGTCCCTCACATTCAAAATGTCTGCTGCCGTTACCATCTCCCTCTGCCCTCGCGTCGCCAAGTTCATCGTTGAACTTGATGACGCGAGTAAAGCACTTGTTTGCCAGCTTAGCGGCGAGGATGAGAGCCACGAGTCTTTCTACAAGCTCTCCGAATTCTTTTGGAAGCTTGCGCGTATGCAATCTGGGCTTTTCCCGGAAGACAAGTCGCCCGAAGCCGAAGAAAGGGTCCGTGTGTTTCTCGCCTACAAACGGGCTTTGTGGAAGCTTGTCAAAGAGAAGAAGGTGATTTGCGCGCCTGGCGAACTTGTCGGACAGGCAGTCATCCAGGACTTCTTTCTGGGTGTCCAGGCTATCTGCATTGAGTAAAAGTCTGGGGTTTACCCCTTTCCATTACAAAAAATTTTTTTTGTTTTTTTTTACTTTTTTTAGGAAAAAAGGCTAATTTTTTATTCTAAAAATTGAACTTATTAATAATCAATAAACAATAATCAATAATCAATAATTAATAACACATACATCAAAAGATGAGTAGTCTTTTCAGAGAGCACTTTTTGAATGATAATCTTCTTGAGATGATTTCAGACCTTGTTTTACGTATCCACGACATTCGTATAATGAGGGAGGAGTTCAATTTTGATTATCCGAATGATGTTGTTATTGACAGTATTTGGTTAATCATTGACAAACAAATTGATAAACTGGAAAAGGTTATGACCCCGGAAGTCTTCAATAAATTAGATTTCCAGTACATTGTCAGCAAGGCGATTGTTTGTCTTTCTTATCGTTGCAACGCAAAAAATGTTAAGACAGCGTGTTGGCAATTTATCTCTCGGATTTGCAGAATGTTTGAAGAAGATATGCGGTTTTCGGTAACATATCGCCCGGAGAAATACAACGTTTCCGAATGGGTCATTTATTAATACTTTAGCCCAAACCCTTTTTAACAAAAAGGGTTTAAATCCCAAAAACTTACTTTTTTGATATTACTTTTTTTTTAAAAAAGTATTTTTTATATTATTATATAATAAAACAAACAAACAAAAAATGGAAAGTGGATTAACTATGCTCCTTCACTCCGTCATCATCGGATTAGTGCTCTTTGTCATAATGGCATACATATTAAAGCAAAATCAAGAAGTTGCTATTAACAGAACTCTTGTAATCAGTGCTTTAGTATTGGTATATATGATTGTCTTCGGACACGGATTACCAACTAAAATTAACAAAAATCTCTAAGGCGCCCTTTTTGTCAAAAAGGGTTTGGCTATTTGAGTTTGTCCAACATCATTTGGTGGACTCTATTATAGCTATTAAACGCCTGATTATCCCTTTGTTGAACTCTATGAACCCTACGGTCTTCTTCTTCTTGTTCGCGTCTTTTTTTCATTTCTTCCCTTCTAATGTCTTCTTCCGACATTGTATAACTTATATTTGCTCTTGCTTTTTCATATTCTTGAACATTTTTATATGATTCCCTAGGTTTAATAGCCTTGGTATTCATAATTCCATTTTTAGAATAAGCTTGTTTCAGATCAGTATAACCTAGATTACGTGAATTCGGGTCGGCATTACTAAAATCATCCACACGATCAACACCTAATTCGGAGTATCCGGTTTTTCCGTGAAAAGCCATCAAGGCGTTGGGTTCATCACGTAGAACTATTTCACGGGATAGATTTTCGTCTTCATCCTTCCAATTTTCAAAAGTTGAATTAAAGACATCAATGTTGAACTTCTTGGAAAAGACCTTCGGTGGTTCCTTGACATTCTTTTCATCTTTTAACCAATCATCATAGCCTTTATCGGTTGGCTCAGTAATCCGGTTTTCCTCAAAAATCTTATTAAAGGCGGTTAGATTGAATTTCTCCTTACCTAGGTTCTGAGTTAGGTTAATGTTTTGGCGTTTATCGCTGGATTGGTCTTCAATGTAGGATTTGGATTGTGATTTGAGGTCCATAAATTGTTTGTCTTGTTCTTTGTTTTTTAGGTTTTCTAGGAGTGTAAAATACGCCTTCGTAACCTCATCAAATAATTCCGGGTTTCCACCTTTATCTGGATGTGTTTGAATCGCCTTTTTACGATAAGCCATTTTGAGTTGTTCAATGGTATAATTTTGTGGAAGACCTAGTAATTGATATGGGTTAACACTACCTACAGCGAATGTCTTGAGTTGTCTTTGATATTCTTCACGACGTTTACGTTGTTGTTCTTCAAACTCGCGACGTCGTTGGGCTTGTTCTTCCTCAAAACGACGTCTGGCAATTTCTTCTTCGTTGGTAACAGATGTTGATTGTAAAACAATTTGTTGATGATGGTGTTGTTGTTGTTGATGAGTTTGTTGTGTTGCCCTTTCTAGATATTCATTAATCTTATTATATTGTTGTTCGGTCAAATTGGTTCCGAATTCCTTTAAAATTAATTCAATCATTTGGACTCCAAAAGCTGGATTGTTGGTCATTTCGGATTTTAATTCAGGACTGGATAATAAACTGGTTATCTTATTATTCATTGGTTGGGGTGCTTGTTGGAGTTGCATTTGTGGTTGATGTAATGGAGGTGGTGGAGGTGGATTTTGACGATATTGATTTGGGGGCGGTTGGTGTTGGGGCGGTTGGTGTTGTGGTTGCCGATATTGATTTGATGGTGGTTGTTGTGGTTGGTGATATTGGTGATATTGTGGTTGGGGTTGAGGTTGCGTTTTTTGTTTCATTTCTTGCATTTTTAGTTGTGTGTGGTAAATTTGCTGTTGTAATCGGTGTAAATCAATATTAGAACGTCTTTGTTGGTGTTTCATTTGTTCTTGTAATTGTAGAAATTGCCTTTGAAAATCATTAGATGGTTGTGATGTTTGATTTCCCATTTGATATGTTAATACTATACTATTCTATTATATTCGTGGATATATTTTATAATTCATTAAACGAGCCATTATGATATGAATCTTAAATATTAGTAATTTTGAATATTATTTTATGTAAAAAAAATTTTAAATATTATTTTATGAAAAAAAATTGAAAAATATTAAATATGAATAATATTAGTACAACAATTCACGGCACTACAATGTCGTCACAAAAAGTCGTGCAAACGCGTGAAGAGAAATTGGAGGCTATCCTACCCTTTATCAAAGAATGGATCATGCTTAAGTGTATCCTCTCCGATTGGGTCATTGGTCTTAAGGAGATACACCGCGATTGTTATTCAGCCCCTGAAATAAAAGTGGATTCCCTGCGTCGGGCCTCCGATAAGATTGAGCTCATCCAGCGCATCCTCAGCAAGCGTCAGGATAAGTTCAACACAAAGCTTGTCCAATGCATTGACGTGATCGCGAGTGAGCTCTACGAAAATGCAGTGCAGAAGGTTGACACAGGTGTGTTGATCCGACCGGTTCCATTACTGTTTCTTCATCTGCGTTCGGAAAACAACATCAGTAATTTGGACACCAATATTATTGAGTTTACCGATGCCGGGCTGAACTTGCTTTCGCGTTTCGTTTAATTTGTTTGTTTTATCGTTTTTAACATTTTTTATTTTTTTCTTTTTTTCTTTTTTTCTTTTTTCTTCATTTTCATTCAGAAAAAGCTAAAAAATTGAATTTTATAAAACAAATTAAGATAATTAATAACAAACAATCAAATGGCTGATGAAATGCTTCTCGCCCAGTCTCGGGCACTGAACGATCGGATGATGGCAGCTCTTCCGTTTATCGGCATCAACCGTAGCCGTATTCCGCCGCCATCAACGCCTCTCGATATCAACCCGTCTGATTCGGATGAAGTCAAGGCGGAAAAGCTTCTTAAAGCCGCTCTTGATTTGAAAAAACGGATGGAATCCGGTCCGGGGTTTCGGGAGCAAAATCTGCGACAGAAAGATGAAATGCCTGTGATGACCTGGAAATAGAAATATGTCCAATTCATAGAACATTTTTTATTTTTTTTAATTTTTTATTATTTTTAGTTATTGATTTAATAGAAAAAATTGAATATTGATATTATGAATAAGTAATAGTACAAAACAAACATCACAATGAGCATTGAAACTCGCTTGAAGGCTTCGTTCAATCTGCTTTGGCAGATTTCCCAACTGATTGGTTGGTTTCGTTTCAGTGACCGTGACGAGGACTGTGAGTATGTTCCGCAGGTCACCCTTTCTCAAGAACAAGAGGAAATTGTTCGGCGTTTTCGAGCCAAAGCGGAAACAAAGGTTCGGGACCTCTCATCTGAACTTGAAGACATCATTCACCGTTTTCACATCAACAATCAGTCAATGACTAACGAGGAACTGAAAACGATTTCGGAGGAACTCTCCAACAAATGGGGAGTCGGTTACATTGAAAAAGTCCGCATCCCTGTAAATCCTTCGGAGGCCCTTTTGCTTTCTCTGGAACTGTTTCAAGTGATGGAAACTCTCCTTCACGATTTTGGGAATTCCAAGTTTCTTCTTTGGCGGATTGAGAGCATCATTCAGAATTTTCATCATTACGTGTACATTATGTACCCCCACGAATTTCAAGCTTTTGTTCAAGAGTCAATCCTTAACTTGAAGGATACTTCTCTTCTACAGGAATAAAAAAAATGCTAAACTTAAATGTAACTTAAGTTTGGCCCTCTACGATACCTGTTTTAAACAGTTCGTAAAACATTTTTTTATATCATATGTCATATGTCATATATAATATGTCATATGTCATATGTCATATATAATATGTCATATATAATATGTCATATATAATATGTCATATATAATATGTCATATATAATATGTAATTTTTGACAATACTTTTTTTGGTAATTTTAGATCTGATATATGACAAAATTGAAAGTTATTTTTTCAATTATTAAATATTAATTCCCCCAACCCCCCCACAGTTCAAGCTACAGCATCAAAATGCCCTGCGTGATTACGATCCTCCAGGAAGCCCGCGCGATTTGCGAGAAGCACGAAGAAGGCGACTTTCTCACGAAAGTCAACAACCTCTGCTCCAAGCACTTAGCCGGTCACCCTAAGAAGACAGACGATGTCCGCTGGTTCTTTTGCCAAGCCTCCCGTTTTCGTCTGTTCCACACGACCTTGGACCTGGAGCTTTTCCTCGCCCAACTTCAGGAGATTGTTGAGGCCTAATTAGCCTCTCTTTTGACTTAGCATCAAAAAATTTTTTTTTAATTTTTCATTAAATAAAAATTGATTAGTAAAATATTAAATAAAAAATAAATAACAATAAAAAATTAAATCCATATCAATATGATTTCGGTATTATATGGTGATTATTCTGATATGAATGAATTATTTGATGAAATCTATAAAAAAAGTAAATCATCAATTATTCATATTTCAAACTCAATTTATAAAAAAAATCAAGAAAAAATGAAAGAGCTAATTCAAAAAACAGTCAAAATAGTCTCCGAAAATCATTTTAAGATTGACCCGACTAATTATCATATTGAATTCCATAAGTATTTTGTGAATGGTAAGATGACACCGTTTTTTGATTTCCACGAAGATGATGGAGGTGCTGTTTCTTATGGTACAGTAACGTGTATATATTATTTAACAAAAGATAATACGATTGATGGTGGTGATTTGGAATTCAAAATTATAAAAAACATAAACAAAATAGATATTGAACCAAATATGTTGGTCATATTTACTGGAGATTTAACACATCGTGCGACCACGATGTATGGTTCTGGCGTAAGAACATCAATTGTTATTCAATTTGAAAGATTATGACAATAATACAATAATACATTAAAAAACAAGTATTTTTTTTCTAAAGAAAAGTATAAATGGATTTGAATAATAATTATTTTAGAGTTAATCAAATAAAAAATGAAAATGAAGGAGAAGAAGATGAAGGATTTGATCTAGAAACCCAATCAACATTTGCAGCTCAGATGAGAGAGAATGATTTTTTCGATCAAATTAATCCTAGAAATCTACATTCTCTCCAAAGATATTCCAAAGAGGAATTTGATATGTATCAACAAAGATTAAATAACGCAGCTCATTTTTCTTTTCCAGACCGGAGTATTAAAAAGTTCGATCAATTAGATGCGGAATATTACGAAAACACCCAACAACCTGATAAACGGTTTGAACATATTGCCGAAAAAAAATATCAAAAACTTGTCAATGTATATAAATTTCCATATCAAACTGTTTCTGAACAAAATAGAAGAATACAACAAACTCCACAACCACCGACATTACGTATTGAAAATGTATCGGGTCCTTATAATGATTATTGGGTTTCTGATAATGATATGAAAGATGACAATAACGCATACCGGTTCAGAATTGATAACGCGATTTTGGACCCATCAAAGAAAAAATTGTATTTCCAGAAATATGTCTAAAATCCGTAAACGGATTTTATCCATATTAGGCTCACTTAAACGACATAGTCGTTTAAGTTCGCGAAATACGTTTAGCACCAAAGGTGCTAATCAGAAAGGAATTTTATTCACATTAAGCTCATTTATTATTTTTAGCACTAAAATGATGGATTATTTTCAAAGTGCATTATGAATACATTTTTGTTTAATTTGTTTTCTAGTTCTTTATTTTTGTAAATATTCCACTTAATACGATATTTATCTTTAGATAGGTCTGTTATGTTAATCAAATCGCGAATATTATATTTCACCATAAACTGTATAATACCTTTACCTTTAGCACCATTTTGGTATTCTTTTTCCAAACCACCCTTGCCCTTCCCGGATTTCGGAGCAGTAAAAATGAAGTTATTAAGTTGGCAATTTTTAAAATGATTATCAAACAATGTAAGTGTAAAATCGGTGTCTTCTAGCGTAACAAATCTAGGATCATATTTTATGTTTTCATTTTCTTTTATTTTTTGTATATCTAGAAATTGAATCATTCCGATGTTTGTATTGATTGTAAAATCTTTTTTTTTAGGAATCGCAAAAGTTGAATATTTAAAACCAACCTGAACGATTTCCTCATCAACCTTTTGAATTTCCTTAATTTTAATTTCGGCTTCCGTAATGAAAGTTGTAAAACTAACTTCTTTCAGATATTTCTCATCCGTGTTATTTCGGACTGGTTCTCTTTTTTGATATTGGATGAAGAATTTAAGGAGGTCATCATCTGACATCCATATTTTATCGTCATTGTTTTTAATTGCCAATTCTAGGATGAATTGCCGAATCTCTGAAATCTTAATTATATCATCGGGGAGTATCACCAAATTGGATGGATTAAAGTTCTTCGCGTAATTTTCATATTGATGACTCGCAATGATGATATAGTATTTTATACTCGGTTGAATATCCCGGAGTTTAATTAGAAATTCAGAATCTTGGCGGTAAATACTAGGAATGTAAAAAGGATACATTATTGAATTGAATTATTGAACTTTAAATCTTAAAATCTTTATTTTCAATTTTTATTTTTTGAACAATTCAAATATAAAGAAAAACCTAAAACTAAAAAGCAAAGGAAATCAAATGACAACACCTATTCTAGGATATTTAACATCGGAATTAGATAAATTAAGAGTTGAAGAAAAACAACTTCACGATTTAATAATATTTGTTGAAAGTAATTTAGCGAAATTGAATAAATATAAAACACAAAACAATCAAAATAAAGGTAATTTATTGTTGGATGTATTATCAGATAAAATAGTTGATATCAATGCGATTGTTATTTATTTGAAACATTCAATTCGTAAAATTATAATCAAAGAAGCAAATGAAAAAGAAAAAACAGAAGATAACGATGATGTAGATGAACAAATTAAAAATATAATATGTAAACCATTAAATTATGGAATGATTAGTGATCTAGAAAAGGAAAAATATCAAAGTCTAAATCCAGGTGAGGAAATAAATAAAATCAATCAACAATTAATTGAAGCTTTAGTCAATGAAAATTACGAAGAGTTTTTCAAACTTAAAACGATTATGTTTTATCTAGAAAGCCTAAAAAATTGATTATTAAATATAAAGATATTTCGGTGATAATAAATAATAAAAAAGTTCAAATAAAACAAGTAAAAGTTAAAAAGAAAATGGTTGATACTAATTCTCCTTTATTATTGATTGATTTGGGTTATGCCTTATTTTATCGTTATTCCGCATCTCAATTGTGGTATAAACATTCTCATCCGGATGAGAAAGATCAGCTTACGAGTGATTATAAATGGCATCAAAATGCCGAGTTTGTTGAGAAGATGAAAAAGATGTTTATGGTAGATATTTTCACTTTGGCGAAGGATTATAAAGTCCCTAAGTCAAACATTATTATTGCCGAGGATTGTCGTTTGAAGGATAATTGGCGTTCAAAACAGTTTGATGAATATAAGGCGCAACGTAATGAGGAACGCGAGAAAACAGGATGGCAAGGAGTGGGGTCGTTTGAGATTATTTACAAAGAGGTTTTGCCTGAAATGGTAAATGTCCACGGAGTTATTCATTTGAAATCACCCAATGTTGAGGCGGATGATATTATTTCCCAGTTGGTTATCAAATATAAATCACGTTTTCCGGCGATGGTGATAGTGGCGTCTGATAATGATTATTTTCAGATTTTATCGGATGGTATTAATTTAATAACAATGAAAGGCGTCAGTGTTAAAGATAAGATGAAATATTCACCTGAGTTTCATTTATTGGAGAAGATATTAAAAGGTGATGTATCAGATAATATTCAAGCTTGTGAATTTAACAAGGAACTTATTATGGAAGTCATTC
>JACCDX010137242.1_pt1 | contig 10621 bp, 14 predicted proteins | sample 7449681 | NCBI WGS metagenome assembly JACCDX01 (sample SAMN15323450, study PRJNA562643) | freshwater metagenome | isolation source: river surface water | place: USA:Blue River Watershed | collected 2017-08-18
CGGTAAGTTCTAATAGAAGACATTAAAGGAAAATAATGGCAATTAAAATTGAAAAAAAGATCGTAGGTTACAACGTTGTTTCTGAAGAAGATAAAGCGAATGCTTTAACTCAAAAAGAAAATCAAAACGTCGTGCAATTAGGCGAGCCCTTAGGCCGCCCTGAAAAAATTACGGGCTCTACTTATAAAGTAAAAACACCTGTAACTGAGCATGCACTTTATATCACGATCAATGACATCATCATGAATGAAGGTACGCCTCAAGAGCACCGTCGTCCGTTCGAAATTTTTATTAATTCAAAAAATATGGACCACTTCCAATGGATTGTAGGTTTGACGCGCGTCATGTCCGCAGTATTCAGAAAAGGTGGTGATGTGACATTCTTAGTGGAAGAGCTTCATAGTGTATTTGATCCTAATGGTGGCTACTTTAAAAAAGGTGGCAAGTATGTACCAAGTTTAGTGGCTGAAATCGGTGAAGTGGTTGAGCAACATTTAATCGATATCGGTATGCTTAAAAAAGCATTGCCTGACGAACATCAAAAAAAATTGATGGAAGAAAAACGTGCGGAATACATGGAAAAACATGCTGAAGAAATGGATAGCACGGGATATCCGAAAGGCTCGCAACTCTGTAGCAAGTGCCAAACCAAAGCAGTCATCATGATGGACGGATGTCTTACATGCTTAAGTTGTGGCGATAGTAAATGTGGCTAAAAATTTATCTTTAAGGAACTAAGCCCCTTAGCTCCTTATCTATGCATGACATTCATTTAAAGGCCCGATCAGTCATGTGTAAATTATTAACTTTCTTTTTTATTTTATTTTCTCAGATTGTTTTTGCAACGCCTTCGGATGAAGCGACTTTTGCAGTTGCATCTTCTGTCGTGAAAGTTCATGTCATCGATTCAAAAGGTAATCATGGTGTGGGATCCGGTATTGTCGTAGCTGATAATCAAGTCGCGACCAATTGTCATGTCGTGGCAAATGCACAGGGTGTACAAATTGGTAAATTAGGGGAAGCCTTCTCACCGATCAGCATGAAAGCAGACTGGCGACATGACTTATGTATTCTTCAATTTAAATTCTTAGACTTGAAACCGATTACTTTAGGCGACACAAAAAAACTCAACTATGAACAATCAGTCTTTTCTAAAAGTTTTGGGGGTAATGCTGTTAAACCCATCATTTCCTTTGGGCAGATTAAAGCATTGTATGCATTGGATAATGAAAATATTATTCAGTCCTCTGCGGGATTTGCGATGGGGGCATCGGGTGGTGGACTGTTTGATGATGAGGGCCGCCTCATTGGACTCACTACTTTTAAAAGCCCTGGTCGTTATGCTTACTACTACAGTATTCCTGTCGAGTGGATCAAGCATTTATTGAGCCAAGGAAAAGAGATACAGTTGACCGCCCAAACTGAATTGCCATTTTGGGATGCGCCTTTTGAAAAACGACCTTATTTTATGCAAGCCTATGACGCGGTGCGTGAAGCTCAATGGGATCGTTTAAAAGAAATCTCAGCACTTTGGGTTAAGAATGAGCCGCAATCGAGTGAGGCACTTTTTTCCGGTGCGATTGCGCGTTTTGAATTAAAAGATTATGAGACAGCTCAAAAAGTTTTGAACGAGGTCGTTAAAAAAAATCCACGTCACGCACAAGCGCAGCTTTATTTGTTAAAGTTAGCAAAACTGAATCATGATGCAAATCAAGCTCAGGCCATTGAAACATTGTTAAGTCAATTAGATGAATCCTTATTGAAAGAAGCGCAATGAAGCAAAGTTTTAAACAATGGATACTGATAAGTATGCTATTTTTCATTTCTAGTTGTGGCAGCATGAAAATCCCTGAAGTGAGTATACCGATGTTGAATGGTGAGTTTCGTGAACAATCGCCTGCACCGAAAGATGCTTACTCATATCAATGTGAAAAAAATAAAAAGTTTTATGTGAAGTCGCTTGAAGGCGGTAAAGAAATGTGGCTTATTCTGCCAAATCGTGAATTTGGCTTAAAACAAGTAGAGACTTTAAAAAATACTTATAACAATGAGAGTACAACATTAGAAATCAATGACCCAGAAACTTATATTAAAGAAGGCGATGTTTTAACCTATCAAAAATGTCGTCTACAAAAATTAAAATAGAGTCTTGCGCTTCCTTAAAACGAAGCGTACATTAAAGCTTCAACCCATTTGATTTTTTAAGGGAGAGTCTTATGGATAATAAGTATGGTTTAGGTAGTACTAAAGTATCTTCAGAAATTCATGATCGTCATCATAAAGACATGGCTTGTTTTAAATGTCATGCAACTCATTTGCAATATTGTCCCACCATGGAAGATCATCAGTGTGTCGATTGTGGCGAATGGCAAAATGATGCCCCTTTAAATTACTCCACAGGCCGTAGTTCAGAATACTAAATTTCACTTTAAACTCGCTTCGAATCAAGTAAAATAAGGCTTTCCGTGTTTATATTAACCCCTTATTTATAGGATGAAGCATGTTAATTCAGTCAGAATTTGTTGATTTAAATACCCCTACAGGCATTATGCGCACCTATGTGCATAAGCCTATGACAGCTAAAAAAACACCTGCAATTCTTTTTTACTCAGAAATTTTTCAGCAAACAGGCCCCATTGAGCGTGCAGCTAAAATTATCGCTGGTCATGGATTCACTGTTTTGGTACCTGAAGTATTTCATGAGTTAAATCCAATCGGAACCGTGCTCGCTTATGACGATGCAGGGCGTGATAAAGGTAATGCAGATAAGTCAGCAAAAGATGTCGAAGGTTATGACACAGATAATCAAGCCATGATTGCATGGGTCAAAAAGCAACCATGGTTTTCAGGTCATATGGGTGCAATGGGATTTTGTATTGGTGGACACTTAGCTTTTAGAGCGGCCCTCCAACCTGAAATTGAAGCAACTGCTTGTTTTTATGCGACAGATTTACATACTACTGTCATTCCAAATAAACCCAATCAACATTCAATGGAGCGCTTAAAAGAGATCAATGGTGAGCTTCTTATGATTTGGGGTAAGCAGGATAACCATATCCCAGATGCAGGTCGTAAAACTGTGTATGAGAAAATGCTTGATGCAAAACTCAAATTCACGTGGCACGAGTTTAATGGCCAGCATGCCTTTATGCGTGATGAGGGTGAGCGTTACGATCCCGAGTTGGCTTTTTTGGGTTACGAACTCGCGCTAAAACTGTTTCAACGTAAACTTACTTAAACGCAATCTGAGATTGATTCAAGCCAACGTCTGCGACGAATAGTTTCTTTTTCTAATTCGCTAAATTGAGCTGTAGTCTCTTGATATTCCGGAGGGAGAGCCTCAACTATCTCACCGTTGCCTTTTGGCAAAGCCTTCGTAGAATCTGTATTATAATTTTGCATATAAAGTTTCCTTTTGGGATTAAACAAACATTTTGTGAAATTGTGTTTCACGTATTTAAGACGTTTAATTTGAATAAAAATTCAATATTCATTAAAAAATTTACAACTATGCAACTTAGAATCAACGGTAATATAAAATCTTTTGATGACAGTACGATGACAGTCGAAGGTTTAGTTACAAAACTTAATCTCTTAGGTAAACGCATTGCCATAGAAAAAAACGGCATGATTATTGCAAAATCTGAATTTCAAAACATTACACTTCAAGATGGCGACCAATTAGAAATTGTGGGCGCTGTAGGTGGCGGTTAGATGACACAAAAAAAAGATCAACTTCTTATCGCAGGAAAACCTTACCAATCAAGACTGTTGGTAGGTACCGGTAAATATAAAGACTTTGAACAAACAAGACTCGCAATTGATGCGAGTGGCGCTGAAATTATTACGGTGGCGATTCGCCGCACTAACATTGGTCAAAACGAAGGTGAGCCATCACTACTTGATTTTGTGCCCCCTAATCGTTTTACTTATTTGCCTAATACAGCAGGATGTTATTCAGCCGATGATGCAGTGCGCACACTTCGTTTAGCGCGTGAATTATTAGATGGTCATAAGCTCGTGAAATTAGAAGTATTGGGCGATCCTAAAACGCTTTATCCTAATGTGATGGAAACTTTAAAGGCCGCAGAAGTCTTAATTAAAGAAGGATTTGATGTGATGGTTTACACATCGGATGATCCGATTGTCGCGAAAGAACTAGAAAATATTGGCTGCTGTGCCATTATGCCCTTAGCCTCTCTTATTGGTTCAGGTATGGGTATTTTAAATCCGTGGAATTTACAAATTATTATCGAGCATGCGAAAGTTCCTGTGCTAGTGGATGCAGGCGTAGGAACCGCATCCGATGCCGCGATCGCCATGGAATTAGGTTGCGAAGGTGTGCTTATGAATACAGCGATTGCAAGTGCTCAAGATCCGATCATGATGGCGAGCGCTATGAAAAAAGCCATAGAAGCAGGACGTGAAGCATTTTTAGCTGGACGTATGGCTAAAAAATTATATTCAGCATCACCGAGCTCTCCCACACAAGGTATGATTTCCTAACATTATGGGATCCACAAAATTACATGCGATTCGTATCAGTGTGGAAACTCAATTTATAGATGAAAAATCAAGTGTTGAACATAATCGTTATTTTTTTAGTTACACAGTGACGATCAGTAATGATGGCTTGATACCTGCACAGCTTGTGAGTCGTCATTGGATTATTACCGATGCAAATGAAGAATCTTTCGAAGTAAAGGGTTTAGGTGTAGTCGGTGAACAACCGCTTATTCAACCGCATGAATCTTATACATATACAAGTGGTACTGAAATCAATACCCCTGTAGGTTCGATGCATGGCACTTATCAGATGATCACTGAAGATGGGACATCATTCGATGCAGAAATTCCTATGTTTATTTTATCGATGCCAAGGACGCTTCACTAAATGAAACGTTTTATTTTATTCTTACTTATTTTATTTCTTGTCTCATGTGCAGAGGTGGCACAAAAGGGAGATAAAACATCAAATGCAAAATCAAATTGCGATTGTCCAAAAATTAAAACTGAAAAAGAAGATCTCGCAAAAATTCCGGATTATGGCCTTTTAAAAAAATCAGATTGGAGTGCGATTGAATCCTCATTTGAAAGTGACAATGTACTCCTTACTTGGACAGCATGGCTTAGAAGTTGCTCTGTTTTAAAACAAAAAGATACTTGGAAAAAAGTCTGCGATCTCGCAGATGATATTAAAGAGCCTAGTGATGAAAATATTAAAAATTATTTTAAAAAATATTTTAATCTCTATAGCGCTACTAATATGGATGGCTCAGATACTGGCACGATTACCGGATACTACCAACCCATCTTGAAGGGTAGCAAGGTTAAAACATCACATTACAAAGTCCCACTTTACACAACACCTAAAGATTTGATCACGGTCGATTTAAGTGATGTCTATCCAGAATTAAAATCAAAACGCTTACGCGGTAAATTAGCGGGAAATAAATTAATACCTTATTTATCAAGGGCTGAGATTGATGGACAAGGCTCACCTTTAGCGGGCAATGAAATTGTATGGGTCGAAGATCCAGTCGAAGCTTTTTTCCTAGAGATTCAAGGATCCGGCATTATTCAGTTTGATAATGGGGAGGCCATGCAAATTGGATATGCCGATCAAAATGGTTATCCGTTCAAAGCGATTGGCTCTACCTTGGTTCAAAAAAAAGAGATCACTATGGCTGAAGCCTCAATGGAAGGCATTAAAAACTGGGCTCGAAAAAATATTACTAAGTTACGAGAGTTTTTAAATATGAACGCGAGCTATGTCTTCTTTAGAAAACTACCTAACGATTTACCAGGTCCGATTGGCGCCTTAGGTGTATCGATTGAAGCTGAGCGAAGTGTCGCGATTGATCCAAAATTTATTCCTTTAGGCGCCCCTGTTTTCTTATCGACGACACAACCTAATACGAGTGAGCCACTCGAACGACTGATGGTAGCTCAAGATACAGGAGGTGCTATTCGAGGCGGTGTGCGTGCTGACTTTTATTGGGGAAGTGGTGATGAGGCAGGACGTAAAGCAGGGTCTATGAAGCAACAAGGTAAGATCTGGACTCTTTTGCCCAGGGATTATGCATTCCCAAAAGCCACCCAAGAATTTGTGATGAAACGAAATCCTATTGAGGAAGCTTCTAAATAAAAAAAGGAAGCTAAAAAGCTTCCTTTTTTAAGTAACTTTAAATAACAAACAATTACTTGTTCATTACGTACATAGTTACTTCAAAGCCAAAACGCATTTCTGTAGCTGCTGGAGTTGTCCACATAGTATTTCTCCTTAAAAGGGTTAATCAACTGCATTCCAAGATGCATTGAAAGCACTATATTACGTCTACACGCTTTAAACACGGAACAAGTGATGAATTAGACCTCATGATTTTCATGATAGGGCCATGATATTAGTGGCATTAAGATCCAAGGCTTTGGGCGTATCAATGAAGATAATGGGATCTAAAGACCTCCAAACAAGGTAGATAGGGGTATCTGTAATTTTAAATTGCCTGAGATCGATGATGTCTCCATGACTATCATAGATTTTAGCGGCATAGATATCCTCAATATGGTAAAAACTCTCTGGATTTAATGTTTTATCATCTCTTGCCCAAATGGCGTGCATCTGTTCTTTATCATTTTTAAAGTGATGGATTTCAAAGGTCATATCATTAAATAAAGAACCCATATAAGTCATGCCTTCCATACGATCAACCAGAAATAAAACGCCTTCAGCATTTCGATAAGGTAGATAAAGTTTAGTCAAGCGCCCGCAAGCAATGAGTAAAGAAATTGCGCGAAGCGTATATGACGTAATTTCATGACGTTTTAACTCAATGGCACCATAAATGGTTTTGATGTTAAAGCTTTCAGCGATTCTTTGGATCAGCGCTAATTTTTTAATGAGATTGAATTTAAAAAATTTACCTAATCTGGGCATTAAGAAATTCGAATAAATGAGTTCAGGCTCCTTATCCATTTCATTGGTTAAATTAATCGTATGAATGTCAGGGAGCTGATATTTATCTTTTAAAAGCTTGAATACCATGTCGTTAAAGAATGGGCTAAATGAGGGAATAGAAGGTCCTGCCACTTTAATTTTTTTAAGTCTTGCAATGTTAAAAGTCGTAGCCCAGATATTTAAAAATACATGAAGTGCTTGTTGACTAAAACTTGTCATCTCAATTTCAATGGATGCAATATGTTTTTGATAGCCCAGCAACGTGAGGTCTAAAAGTTCTCGCCATTGAAGGTAAATATCTTCTTGATCGACGAGCACTAATTTCAGATTAAATTTAATATTGTGTCCCATTAAATCGTCCATAAAGGTAGGGCTAAATTCACCGATACGATTTGATGGAATAAGAAGTGTGACATCTTGAATTTTATGTTGGCGACACATTTCAACGATACCAACAGGGTCTTCAATTAAATCTTCGATGGTGATACTTAATCCAAAAAAGTGACTTGGAATTTTATGATTCTTTGGAGGAATATGACCGTCATTAAAAAAAAGCTTAGGACCTAAGATGAGTGATAAAGCATTTCTAAGAAATGCACGATTGAAAAAAGACAAATTTTTAAACATGAGTCTTATTATAACTTTAAGCGCGTTAATTTTTTTAGATAAAAAAAGGGCGCTAAAAAAGCGCCCTTGAGAAGTCACTACTTCAGGAAATTTTATTTGTGATAAGCCTGCTCGCCATGTTCAGCGATGTCTAAGCCTTCACGCTCAGCGTCTGGCTTCACACGTAAACCAATCGTCATATCGATCAGTTTTAATGCAACATAAGATACAGTTGCTGATACCACAATTGCTGTACCTACTGCCCAGAGTTGAGACATAACTTGCGTGTGCATATCAAACTCACCTACTTTATTTGCTACATAATCGTAAACACCTGTACCACCTAAAGCTGGGCTTACGAATATACCGGTCATAATTGCACCAAAGATACCACCTACACCGTGAACACCAAAGACATCAAGTGTATCGTCGTAACCAAAAGCTTTTTTAACTTTAGATACGAAGAATAAGCAGATAGGAGATACACCGGCGCCAATTACAAGCGCACCTATTGGACCTACGAATCCGCATGCTGGAGTAATCGCTACTAGGCCTGCAACTGCGCCTGAAGCTGCACCCAACATAGATGGTTTTGATTTTAAGATCCATTCAAATGCGATCCAAGAAAGCGTTGCAGCTGCCGTAGCAAGCATTGTATTTACAAACGCTAATGCTGCTAATCCTGTAGCTTCAAGATTTGAACCTGCATTAAAACCAAACCAGCCCACCCATAGTAATGAAGCACCTACCATGGTTAATGTAAGGCTATGAGGAGGCATAGCTTCCTTGCCATAACCAATCCTTTTACCCACCATAATGGCTGCAACAAGAGCTGCGATACCAGCATTAATATGAACCACTGTGCCTCCTGCAAAATCGAGCGCACCTTTAGCCCATAACCAGCCCGCATTACCAATTACTGTTTCTAATGACTTAGCATCAGTGATTGCATCTGGACCGTCCCAATACCACACCATATGTGCCATAGGTAAGTATGCAAATGTAAACCAGATGATTAAGAATAAAAGTACTGCTGAAAATTTCATGCGCTCAGCAAATGCACCAATAATTAAAGCTGGCGTAATCGCTGCGAATGTTAATTGGAAAGCCACAAAGATGAATTCAGGAATCACCACACCTTTGCTAAAGGTAGCACCTATAGAGTCTGGTGTAATACCACTTAAAAATAATTTACTGAAGCCACCATAAAAGGGACTGCCACCTGTGAATGCAACACTGTATCCGTAGATTGCCCATAAAACAGCCATGAGTGAAAATACAACGAAAGTTTGCATTAAAACAGATAACATATTTTTTGATCTGACCAATCCGCCATAGAAGAGTGCTAAGCCTGGAATCACCATTAACGTAACCAGAACTGTTGCGACGATCATCCATGCAGTGTCACCTTTATTAGGCGTTGGTGCAGGCGGTTCATCTTTTGCTTCAGCAGGCTTTTCAGCGGGTGTGGCATCTGCAACTAAAGTTACAGCATCACTCGCTTTTACTGAAGTTGCTTCATCAGCAAAACTTACACTTGTCATCCCTAAAAAGTTTAGGCACAAGAAGCTAATTAATGCGAAAGTTGATAATAATTTTTTCATAATTTGATCCTCTGATTAAAGAGCGTCCTCCCCAGTTTCACCAGTTCTTATACGATAAACTTCCTCGAGTTCCATCACAAAAATTTTGCCGTCACCGATTTTTCCAGTGAGCGCTGATTTTTGAATCGCCTCAACTGCACGTTTGAGTAATTTATTTGGAATGGCTGCCTCGATTTTGACCTTAGGTAAAAAATCGATGACATATTCAGCGCCCCGGTAAAGTTCCGTATGGCCTTTTTGACGACCAAAACCTTTTACCTCCGTCACTGTAATACCTTGCACGCCAATGCCAGATAACGCTTCACGAACTTCATCGAGCTTAAACGGCTTGATGATTGCTGTTATAAACTTCATGTATACCTCCTAGAAAACATCAATAGAAGCGGGTATTCACCCGCCATGATTTTTAATCGATTAGAATGTACGACCCAATGTAAATACTGCAGCATCTTTATTAAGATCTTTACTTTCAGCCACAGTCGTTGACCCGGCGCCGTTAAAGCTGGTGCCACCATAGCCACGGCTACCCCAGTAGTTATCGTTATTATTGCCGATGTAATATAACCCCGCATTCCAACCATCCGCATTAAGTACTTTGAAGGCGTAGCTCAAACCCACTTTGTAATCGGTATAGTCTGGATTGGTGGCATTAGTTAAAGACGTGCTTGGAGCTGAGCCACCGCCTTGAAAGCTGGCCGCAAGATTCAATTCTCCATTCACATCTAGGCGACCTACGTGGCCAATCAAAGTTAAGCCATCTAAGGGAGTTGGAATAGCAGCATTCAATTCTAGGTAAGTCGTACCTCTGGTACTTTTGGTCCAACCTGTTTTTTGCTCTGCACCATACCAGTCACCTAAAGTCACAGAACCTTTAGCACTTAACCATTTATAAGAAATACCCGCATTAGCTTCGTAAGTGTCCCAACGACCACCCTGCGGTGTTTGTGGAATTCCAGGCTCAGCATTTGAAAGCGTGTATTTCTTCCAACTACCATTCGGATAGAAATAACCAATCGCACCTACTGTGTAACCTAAACCTTCGACAGCTGCGACCGTGCCGTTATAACCGGCATAGAGGTCTAATTCTACGTTAGCCTTAGGATATGTGTTAGGTGACACGTTAGAACCAAAGGCGCCTAAATAAAAGCCACTGCTATGAGTGAGATCAAAGCCACCTTGAATGGCCTCTTTGCGCCATGTTTGAGATACGCCGCGGGCGCGATAATCTGACACATAACCCATGTTGGTTGTTAATGACCAATTTGATTCTTCTTTTGTGTCAGCCTTGGCTGCTTCTGCAGCAAAAAGGCTTGGACTAGCAAGTGTTCCCAAGACTGCAAGTGAAATGAGTGATTTATACATGTTTATAACTCCTTTTTATGTAAAACTTCCTGAATATAATGTGACCAGTCATAATGAATCTTCACATATTATTTAAAGCAATTAGTGTGCC
>JACCDX010147543.1_pt1 | contig 10621 bp, 15 predicted proteins | sample 7449681 | NCBI WGS metagenome assembly JACCDX01 (sample SAMN15323450, study PRJNA562643) | freshwater metagenome | isolation source: river surface water | place: USA:Blue River Watershed | collected 2017-08-18
CTGGCCAGCGGCAGCCTGCCGGTGTCGTTGCATCCCCTGGTGTCACATCCGGAAGAATTGCAGCACGGTCGCCAGTACACGCTGCGCGTGAACCACCATGACGAGGTCGAGCCCATCCTGGCGACGATCCGCGAGGCAGGACTGGCGATGGAAGAGCTGCAGCTGCACCAGGCCGATCTGGAGGACGTGTTCATCCAGATCATGGGAGGCGCGCAATGACGGGCTTTCGTACCCTGCTGTACAAGGAATTGCTGCGTTTCTGGAAAGTGGCGACGCAGACACTGACGGCCCCCATCGTGACCGCGATGCTGTACCTGCTGATCTTCGGCCACGTGCTGGAAGAGCATGTGCAGGTCTTCCCGGGCGTGTCGTATACCGCCTTCCTGGTGCCGGGACTGGTGATGATGAGCGTGCTGCAGAATTCGTTCGCGAATTCGTCATCGTCGCTGATCCAGTCGAAAATCACCGGCAACCTGGTGTTCGTGCTGCTGACGCCGCTGACGCACTGGGAAATGTTCGGCGCCTATGTGCTGGCGGCGATGATCCGCGGCTTCACGGTCGGGCTGGGCGTGCTGCTGATCACGGTCTGGTTTGCGAAGCTGTCGTTCGTTGCGCCGCTGTGGATCCTGGTGTTCGCGCTGCTGGGCGCGGCGATCCTTGGCACGATGGGCCTGCTGGCCGGCATCTGGGCGGAAAAATTCGACCAGCTGGCGGCTTTCCAGAACTTCCTGATCGTGCCGGCGACTTTCCTCGCCGGCGTGTTCTACTCCGTGCATTCGCTGCCGCCGTTCTGGCAGGCGGTTTCGCACGCGAACCCGTTCTTTTATATGATCGACGGCTTCCGCTATGGCTTTTTCGGCCATTCCGACGTGCCGCCGGCCACCAGCCTCGCGATCGTGACCCTGTTCTTCGTCACGTTGTCCGCGATCGCGGTCACGCTGTTAAAGCGCGGCTACAAGCTGCGCCACTGATCCACGGAATTTTTGAGCAAAGGTTGAATCGTGCTGCCCACTCCTGATCTGATCAAGAACTACATCGCCTCTGGCCTCGAATGCACCCATCTCGAAGTGGAGGGGGACGGTCAGCATTTCACCGCGCTGATCGTGTCGCCCGCGTTCGCCGGCAAGCGCCTGATCCAGCGCCACCAGTTGGTCTATGCGGCGCTGGGCGACCGCATGAAAGCCGAGATCCACGCGCTGTCGATGAAGACGCTGACGCCCGAGGAGCACCAGGGCTGATGGACAAGCTGCTGATCCGCGGCGGTCGCCGCCTGTCCGGCGAGATACCGATTTCCGGCGCGAAGAACGCCGCGCTGCCCATCCTGTGCGCCGGCCTGCTGACGGCCGACACACTGGCGCTGTCCAACGTGCCGAAGCTGCAGGACGTCGTGACGATGCAAAAGCTGTTGCGGCAGATGGGCCTGTCGGTCGAGGAAAAAGGCGGCGTGCTCGAGCTGTGCGGCCGCGATGTGGCGAAGCTGGAAGCGCCGTACGAGCTGGTGAAGACCATGCGCGCGTCCATCCTCGTGCTCGGCCCGCTGCTGGCGCGCTTCGGCGAGGCCAAGGTGTCGCTGCCCGGCGGTTGCGCGATCGGCTCGCGTCCGGTCGACCAGCACATCAAGGGGCTGCAGGCGATGGGCGCCGAGATTCGCATCGAGGGTGGCTACATCTACGCCAAGGCAAAGAAGCTCAAGGGCGCGCGCATCGTCACCGACATGATCACCGTCACCGGCACCGAGAACCTGCTGATGGCCGCGACGCTGGCCGACGGCGTGACCGTGCTGGAGAACGCCGCGCGCGAGCCCGAGGTGACCGACCTCGCCACCCTGCTGCTGGCGATGGGCGCGAAGATCGACGGCGTCGGCAGCGACCGCCTCGTGGTGACCGGCGTGCCGGCGCTGCATGGCGCGGAGCATGCCGTGGTCGCCGACCGCATCGAGACCGGCACCTTCATGTGCGCGGTCGCCGCCGCCGGTGGCGACGTGGTGCTGCGGAATACGCGCGTCGACCTGCTGGATGCCGTGGTCGACAAGCTGCGCGAAGCCGGCGTGATCCTGACCAATGGCGACGACTGGATCCGCGTGCAAATGTCGGGCCGCCCGAAGCCGGTCGGTTTCCGTACCACCGAATACCCGGGCTTCCCGACCGACATGCAGGCGCAGCTGATGGCGCTGGATTGCCTCGCCGACGGCACCAGCCGTGTCATCGAGACGATCTTCGAAAATCGCTTCATGCATGTGCAGGAACTGAACCGCCTCGGCGCATCGATCGAGATCGATGGCCACACCGCGCTCGTGCATGGCGTGCCGAAGCTGGTTGGCGCGCCGGTGATGGCGACCGACCTGCGCGCGTCCGCGTCGCTGGTGATCGCCGGTCTGGCGGCCGAGGGCGAGACGCTGGTCGACCGCATCTATCACCTCGATCGCGGCTATGACCGGATGGAAGTCAAACTGTCGGCGGCAGGCGCCGACATAGAAAGAATCAAATGACGACGAAGCAGACGCTGACGCTGGCCCTGTCGAAGGGACGGATTTTCGAGGAAACGCTGCCGCTGCTCGAGGCCGCAGGCATCGTCGTGACCGAAGACCCGGAGAAGTCGCGCAAGCTGATCCTGCCGACCAGCGACCCGGCGATCCGCGTGGTCATCGTGCGCGCCTCCGACGTGCCGACCTATGTGCAGTACGGCGCGGCCGACTTCGGTGTCGCCGGCAAGGACGTGCTGCTCGAGCATGGCGGCGAAGGGCTGTACCAGCCGATCGACCTGAATATCGCGAAGTGCCGCATGTCGGTCGCGGTGCCGGCCGGTTTCGATTACCCGAGCGCCGTGCGCCAGGGCGCGCGGCTGTCGGTAGTGACCAAGTATGTGAACGTCGCGCGCGAGCACTTCGCCGCGAAAGGCGTGCATGTCGACCTGATCAAGTTGTACGGCTCGATGGAGCTCGGCCCGCTGGTCGGCCTGTCGGACGCGATCGTCGACCTGGTGTCGACCGGCAGCACGCTGCGCGCGAACAACCTCGTCGAGGTCGAGCACATCATGGACATTTCGTCGCGCCTGGTCGTGAACCGAGCAGCGCTGAAGCTGAAGCGCGAGAAGCTGCAACCCATCATCGATGCCTTCGACAAGGCATCCCGTCGTGAAAAATAAAGCCATGTCCGTACAGATCCGCCAGCTTGACAGTACCGATGCCGAGTTCAATGCGAAGCTGATGGCCGTGCTCGCGTTCGAGGCCTCCGAAGACGAGGCGATCGACCGTGCGGCCGCCGCCATCCTCGCCGACGTGAAGGCGCGCGGCGACGCCGCGGTGCTCGAGTACACGAACAGGTTCGACCGCCTGTCCGCCACCAGCGTGACTGCGCTGGAGATTCCGCACGCTGAATTGCAGGCGGCGCTGGCCGGGCTGCCCGACGCGCGCCGGCAGGCGCTGCAGCAGGCCGCCGACCGCGTGCGCGCCTATCACGAGCGGCAGAAGAACGAGTGCGGTTCGGACGGTTTTACCTTCACTGAAGCCGATGGCACGGTGCTTGGCCAGAAGGTCACCCCGCTCGACAAGGTCGGCATCTACGTCCCGGGCGGCAAGGCGGCGTATCCGTCGTCGGTGCTGATGAATGCGATCCCTGCGAAGGTGGCCGGCGTCGCTGAAGTGATCATGGTAGTGCCCACGCCGGATGGCGTGAAGAACCCGCTGGTGCTGGCGGCCGCGCATATCGCCGGCGTCGACCGCGTGTTCACGATCGGCGGCGCGCAGGCCGTCGGCGCGCTCGCGCACGGCACCGCGACGATTCCCCAGGTCGACAAGATCGTCGGCCCGGGCAATGCGTATGTCGCTGCGGCCAAGCGCCGCGTGTTCGGCATCGTCGGCATCGACATGATCGCCGGCCCGTCCGAGATCCTCGTGCTGGCCGATGGCAGCACCGATCCCGACTGGGTTGCGATGGACCTGTTCTCGCAGGCCGAGCATGACGAGCTCGCGCAATCGATCCTGGTCTGCCCGGATGCGGCTTATCTCGATCGTGTGCGGGACAGCGTGAACAATCTCATCGAAGCCATGCCGCGCAAGGACGTGATCCGCACGTCGCTGACGAACCGCGGCGCGATGGTGAAGGTGCGCGACATGGACGAGGCCTGCGCGATCGCGAACCTGATCGCGGCCGAGCACCTCGAGATCTCGGCAGCCGAGCCGAACCGGTGGGCCGACAAGATCCGGCATGCGGGCGCGATGTTCCTCGGTCGCTACTCGTCCGAGTCGCTCGGCGACTACTGCGCCGGCCCGAACCATGTGCTGCCGACCTCGCGCACCGCGCGCTTCTCGTCGCCGCTGGGCGTGTATGACTTCCAGAAGCGCTCGTCGATCATCCATGTCAGCGAAGCTGGCGCGCAGACGCTGGGCAAGGTCGCCGCCGAACTGGCCTATGGCGAAGGCCTGCAGGCGCATGCGCGCTCTGCCGAGCTGCGCCTGAAGTGAGGTGACATGTCGGTAGCCAGGAACATCATTCGCGCCGATGTGCGCGCGCTGTCCGCGTACCATGTGCCGGATGCGTCCGGTTTCGTGAAGCTGGACGCGATGGAAAACCCGTACACGTTGCCGCCCGAGCTGCAGCAGAAGCTCGGACAGCGACTGGGCGCGCTGGCGCTGAACCGCTATCCGGTGCCGTCGTATGCGGCGCTGAAGTCGGCGATCCGCGCGCACATGGGCGTGCCGGCCGGCTTCGACGTCGTGCTCGGCAATGGCTCGGACGAGCTGATCTCGATCGTGTCGGTCGCGTGCGCGCAGCCGGGCGCGAAAGTGCTCGCGCCGCTGCCGGGATTCGTGATGTATGCAATGTCGGCACAGTTCGCCGGCCTCGGTTTTGTCGGCGTGCCGCTGAAGGCGGACCTGTCGCTGGACCGCGACGCGATGCTGGCTGCGGTGCGCGAGCATCGTCCGGCAATCACCTACCTCGCGTATCCGAACAACCCGACCGGCAACCTGTTCGACCTCGACGCGATGCTGGCCATCATCGAGGAAGTCGGCGACTCCGGCGTGGTGGTGGTCGACGAGGCTTACCAGCCGTTCGCCGGCACCAGCTTCATGTCGCGCCTGCCGGAGCATCCGAACGTGGTCGTGATGCGCACGGTGTCCAAGCTGGGCCTGGCCGGTATCCGGCTCGGCTACATGTCGGCCTCGGAAAACCTGCTGGCCGAATTCGACAAGGTGCGGCCGCCGTACAACGTGAACGTGCTGACCGAAGCGACCGCAGCCTTCGTGCTCGAGCATGCGGACGTGCTCGATGCGCAGGCCGCCGACATCTGCACCGAGCGCGCAAAACTGGTCGCTGCGCTGGCGGCAATGCCGGGCGTCGAGGTGTTCCCGTCGGCCGCCAACTTCCTGCTGATGCGCATCGCGCGGCCGGGCCTGACCGGTACTGCCGTGTTCGAGCGGCTGCTGCAGAGGAAGGTGCTGGTGAAAAATGTCGGTAAAATGCATGCTCTGCTGGACAATTGCCTCAGGGTGACCGTGAGCACCCCGGCCGAAAACGCGCTCTTCCTCGACGCGCTGCAGTCCAGCCTGAATACCTGACCTACCCCGACATGGCCATCGAACGCAAAGCAGAAGTCGTCCGCGACACCAACGAAACCCGCATCCGGGTCGCGATCAATATCGACGGCACCGGCCAGCAGAAGCTGAATACCGGTGTGCCCTTCCTCGACCACATGCTGGACCAGATCGCGCGCCACGGGCTGATCGACCTCGACATCGAGGCCATCGGCGACCTGCATATCGACGCGCACCACACGGTGGAAGACGTCGGCATCACGCTCGGCCAGGCATTCGCGAAAGCCATTGGCGACAAGAAGGGTATTCGCCGCTATGGCCACGCCTATGTCCCGCTGGACGAGGCGCTGTCGCGCGTGGTGGTCGATTTCTCCGGTCGTCCGGGCCTCGAATTCCATGTGCCGTTCACGCGTGCCATGATCGGGCAGTTCGATGTCGACCTGACGCACGAATTCTTCCAGGGCTTCGTCAACCATGCGCAGCTGACCCTGCACATCGACAACCTGCGCGGCGTGAATGCGCACCACCAGTGCGAGACGGTATTCAAGGCCTTCGGCCGCGCACTGCGCATGGCCGCCGAGCTCGACCCGCGCGCCGCCGGCACGATTCCCTCGACCAAGGGCAGCCTCTGACCGACAAAAGCCGTGCGCGATCCGCGCGGCAGTAGCCATATTCATGAACAAGATCGTTGTCGTTGATGACGGTATGGGCAACCTGCGCTCGGTCGCGCAGGCGCTGCTGCATGTCGCCCCCGAGGCCGAGGTGCGCGTCACCGGCAGCCCTGACGCCATTCGCGAGGCTGACCGCATCGTGCTGCCCGGACAGGGCGCGATGCCCGACTGCATGCGCTCGCTGCGCGAATCCGGCCTGCTGGAGGCGCTGCTCGAGGCGGCGCGCAACAAGCCGCTGTTCGGCGTCTGCGTCGGCGAACAGATGATGTTCGACTGGAGCGAAGAGGGCGACGCCCACTGCCTGTCGCTGATGCCGGGCAAAGTGGTGCGTTTCCGCCTCGACGACCAGCGCCAGCCGGACGGTTCGCGCTTCAAGGTGCCGCAGATGGGCTGGAATCGCGTGCACCAGCGCGCGGCCCATCCGATGTGGGCCGGCGTGCCGGATGAGTCTTATTTTTACTTTGTCCACAGCTATTACGCGGTGCCGGACAACCCGGCGCATCTGCTGGGCGAGACGACTTATGGCGTGAATTTTTGCTGTGCCGCCGGTCGGGATAACATTTTTGCCACCCAATTCCACCCGGAAAAAAGCGCTGCCGCCGGTTTGCAGCTTTATAAAAATTTTGTACATTGGAACCCGTGACTCCCCGGATCGCGCGTCTCTCCCACCCGAACTTTCCTGACCGAATCTTCCTCCTGTAGCCATGCTGCTCATACCCGCTATCGACCTCAAGGACGGCCATTGCGTTCGCCTCAAGCAAGGTGACATGGACCAGGCCACGGTGTTCTCCGACGATCCCGCCAAAATGGCCCGGCTCTGGCTGGAGCAGGGCGCACGCCGCCTGCATCTGGTCGACCTGAACGGCGCCTTCGCCGGCAAGCCGAAGAACGAGCCGGCCATCAAATCCATCCTCGCCGCCGTGCGCGAGTATGCCGAGGAGCAGGGCATCGACGAGATCCCCGTGCAGCTTGGCGGTGGCATCCGCGACCTCGACACCATCGAGCGCTTCCTCGACGACGGCATTTCGTACGTGATCATCGGCACGGCCGCGGTGAAGAACCCGGGCTTCCTGCACGATGCGTGCGGTGCGTTCCCGGGCCAGATCATCGTCGGCCTCGATGCGAAGGACGGCAAGGTGGCGACCGACGGCTGGAGCAAGCTCTCCGGCCACGAGGTGATCGACCTGGCAAAGAAATTCGAAGACTACGGCTGCGAGGCCATCGTCTACACCGACATCGGCCGCGACGGCATGATGAAGGGCGTGAACATCGAAGCGACCGTGAAGCTCGCGCAGAGCATGACGATCCCCGTGATCGCCTCCGGCGGCGTGCACACGATCAAAGATGTCGAGGCGCTGTGCGCGGTGCAAGACGAGGGCATCGAGGGTGTGATCTGCGGCCGTTCGATCTACGAAGGCACGCTGAACCTGCGCGAGGCGCAGGTTCGCGCCGACGAACTGACCGCCGAGACCGACGAAGACTGACATGACGCTGGCCAAACGCATCATCCCCTGCCTCGACGTGACCGCGGGGCGGGTGGTCAAGGGCGTCAATTTCGTCGAGCTGCGCGACGCCGGGGATCCGGTCGAGATCGCGCGCCGCTATGACCAGCAGGGCGCCGACGAAATCACTTTTCTCGATATCACTGCCTCCAGCGATGAGCGCGACCTGATCCTGCACATCATCGAAGCTGTCGCGTCACAGGTATTCATACCGCTGACCGTTGGTGGCGGCGTGCGGCAGGTGGAAGATGTGCGCCGTCTGCTCAATGCAGGCGCCGACAAGGTCAGCATCAACACATCGGCGGTCACCAATCCGCAGCTGGTCGCGGATGCAGCGGATAAATACGGTTCGCAATGTATTGTGGTCGCGATTGATGCGAAGCGCTCGGCAGACGGTCAGTGGCAGGTATTCACGCACGGTGGTCGCAAATCGACCGGACTCGATGCGGTCGAATGGGCGCGTAAGATGCAGTCACTGGGCGCGGGCGAGATTCTGCTGACCAGCATGGACCGTGATGGCACCAAGGTGGGTTTTGATCTCGCGCTGACGCGCGCGGTATCGGATGCGGTGGATATTCCGGTCATTGCGTCCGGCGGTGTCGGCGGTTTGCAGGATCTGGCCGACGGCATTACCGAAGGACATGCGGACGCGGTGCTGGCAGCGAGCATCTTCCACTATGGACAGCATACCGTGCAGGAGGCAAAAGCCTTCATGGCCGCGCAGGGCATACCGATGAGGCTCGCATGAGCGCAAATACGGCCTGGCTGGATCGTATCCGGTGGGATCAGAACGGACTGGTACCCGTGATCGCGCAGGAAGTCGGCAGCCATGATGTGCTGATGGTCGCGTGGATGAACCGCGACGCACTGGCACGTACGGTGGAGCTGGGACAGGCGGTGTACTGGAGCCGCTCGCGCAAGAAGCTGTGGCATAAAGGCGAGGAGTCCGGCCATTTCCAGAAAGTGCATGAGATCCGTCTGGATTGCGACGATGACGTACTGCTGCTCCAGGTCGAGCAGGTCGGTGGCATCGCCTGCCATACCGGGCGTCACGCCTGCTTTTACAGCCGGTTCGAGAACCGGGACGGGCAGCCGGGCTGGGTCGAGGTCGATCCGGTGCTGAAAGATCCGGACCAACTCTATAAAAAATAAGATGAGCGATATCCTGCAACGACTGGCTCAGATCATCGAGACGCGCAAGCCCGCCGCCGGCGGCGACCCGGAAACTTCGTATATCGCGCGCCTGTTTTCCAAGGGTGATGACGCGATTTTGAAGAAGATCGGCGAAGAAGCGACCGAGGCAGTCATGGCCGCGAAGGATGTGCGCCATGGCGCGGAGCCGAACAAGCTAGTCTACGAGTGTGCGGACCTGTGGTTTCATTCGCTGATCATGCTGGCGCAGTACGGGCTGACACCGCAGCAGGTGCTGGACGAGCTCGCGCGGCGCGAGGGACTGTCCGGCATCGAGGAAAAAGCAAACCGCAAGCTGCAGGCGCGCGAGCAGGACGAAAAGCAATAAACCTCCGGAGAATGAGATTTGGATAACTGCATCTTCTGCAAGATCGCCGCAGGAACGATTCCGGCGAAAAAGGTCTATGAAGACGACGACCTGATCGTTTTCCACGACATCAATCCGGCAGCGCCGGTCCATCTGCTGATGGTGCCTCGTGAGCACATACCGACCCTGGCGGATTGCACCGACAGTCATCAGGCATTGTTGGGTAAAATGCTGCTGCTCGCGCCCAAACTCGCCGAGGAGCACGGAGGTGGTTACCAGATTGGTGCCGAAGGTCCGGCCGGCGGTTTCAAGACCCTGTTCAACACAGGTCCTGACGGCGGTCAGGAGGTGTACCATCTGCACCTGCACGTGATGGGCGGGTCGCGACCATGGCGCGGGCAGCGCTGATTCACTGTAAAGAAATTTCGGCCGCAAGGCTGCTAGGAGATAGCAATGGGTTCGTTCAGTATTTGGCACTGGGTCATTGTGCTGGTCATTGTGATGCTGGTGTTTGGCACCAAGAAGCTGGGCAATATCGGCGCCGACCTCGGCAAGGCGGTCAAGGGCTTCAAGGATGGCGTCAAAAGTGCTGATGATGCGGCATCGCCGGCACAGCAGGTCGCCGACAAGTCGACCATCGACGTCGACGCCAAGGAAAAGTCCAAGCACTGATCCCGCCCCTTTCAGCGGACATGCTTGGCATGTCCGCTGCTTCAGCCTGAATCCTCATTCCCAATGATCGACCTCGGTCTCTCCAAGCTCGCACTGATCGGTGCGGTCGCGCTCGTCGTGATCGGCCCGGAGAAACTGCCGACTGTCGCGCGCATGGCCGGCACCCTGTTTGGCCGCGCGCAGCGCTACATCAACAACGTGAAGTCCGAGGTCAACCGCGAGATGCAGATGGAAGAACTGCGCAAGATGCAGTCCAACATCGTTGACGCGGCCAGCAAGCTGAACAAGAGCGTGGTGGATGAAGTGGCCGAGGTCGGCAAGGAAGTGGGCGAGGCGGGTAGGGAACTGTCCGATTCGTTGGCCGAGGCCGGTTCCGCGTACGAGGAAGACCGCAGCAGCCAGCGCGTGCCGTCGCACTGGGAGCTCGATGCGAAGCGGCGCGACTTCCGCCGTAAAAAGCTGTCACACACCAGCGTGCTGCCGGTTTGGTACAAGCGACAGCATGGATTCAAGACCCGCGTTCAATCTGCAGCTGCGCGCGTCGCGCGTTACCGGCCGGCGTCCGGTAAGCCCGTGAAGTTCTTCCACTGATCCTATGTCCGACGAACACACGCCCGGTATCCAGGAAACCTTCATCTCGCACCTGATCGAGTTGCGTAACCGGCTGGTACGCGCGTCGATCGTGGTGGTTGCCGTGTTCGTCGTACTGTTCACGGTCTGGCCGGGCGCCGCTGCGCTGTATGAC
>JACCDX010226648.1_pt1 | contig 10621 bp, 11 predicted proteins | sample 7449681 | NCBI WGS metagenome assembly JACCDX01 (sample SAMN15323450, study PRJNA562643) | freshwater metagenome | isolation source: river surface water | place: USA:Blue River Watershed | collected 2017-08-18
TGGCCAGTAGAACGCGGATTTATTTCGCAAGGTTTTGGTAGACATCGACATCCAGAATTTCAAGATATTGAAGAAGTAAACAACGGTATCGATATCACTACACCTAAGAATTCAACCGTGAAAGCTGTTTTTAAAGGTACTGTGAGTGCCATATTGTCTATTCCCGGACAAGGTGAGGCTGTTTTGATCAACCATGGTGCATATTTTACAGTTTATTCAAGGTTATCAGATGTTTTTGTTCAGAAAGGACAAATCATCTCAATTGGTGAAAAAATTGGTAAAGTAATGACCGATGACGATGATAAATGTATCCTCCAATTCCAAATATGGGAAGGACAAGAAAAACAAAATCCTCAATATTGGATAAAGTCTCGTTAACTTTGCACTCATGGAAAAAGTAATTGTCATCGGCTCTGGTGTTATGGGCTCTGGAATTGCCATGAGCAGCATTCTCGCTGGTTACCAAACGCTGATCTATGACGTAAAATCTGAAGCACTTCAAAAAGCTACCAGTTACATCCATCAACAAATTCAAATTTCTGTTGAAAAAGGTAAAATTACTGAAAATCAGAAAATTGACGCACTCAGCAGGCTATCTTTCACCGAAGATTACTCAGCCCTTTCTGCAGATTTTATCATCGAGGCGATCCTCGAAAATCTCACCATTAAAAGAGAACTTTTTCAACACCTGGAAAATATAAATTCGCCAGAAACAATTTTTGCTACAAACACGTCTTCCATTCCTATTACTCAGATTGCAAATGGATTAAAGCACCCAGAAAGATTGGTTGGAGTACACTTTTTCAATCCTGCGCACATCATGAAACTTGTAGAAATCATCCAAGGTGCTGCCACAGATTCCAAAATTGCTGAATTAGCATTTGATTGGGCAAAATCTCTCGGCAAAACCGCAGTTTACACAAAAGATGCGCCAGGTTTTATTGTCAACAGAGTTGCAAGACATTTTTATGTTGAGGCCCTTAAAATTGCCGAAGAAGGCGTCACAGATTTTCAAACTATCGACAAACTGGTTGAAGCAACAGGCTTTAAAATGGGACCTTTCAAACTCATGGACCTCATAGGAGTTGATACCAATTACTCTGTGACCAACTCAATGTACGAACAATTTAATTTTGATCCGAAATTTAGACCCAACAGAATTCAAAAACAAAAAGTTGATGCTGGTCACCACGGAAAAAAATCTGGTCGTGGATTTTACAACTATGATTAAAAAATGCCTCCATATCATCATAGCTCTGATTATTTTGGGGGACATATCCTCTTGTGATGACTCCAGAAGTATCACCCAAAACATTCCAACGGGTCCTGTAAATGTTGTATTTGACTTGAATCTTACCTCATACATGAAATTAAATAATCCAGGTGAATTTGCCTACTTCGACGGTGGAATCAAAGGGGTTTTGGTCATTCATGATTACGACGATAATTGGTATGCCTTTGAAAGAGGATGTGCTTTTGAACCTTCTAAAACCTGTGCCAAAATTTGGGTCGATTCTATCAACTTATCTCTCTACTGCGGCGAATTCATTGGAGGTAATTTTCAAAAATGCTGCGATAGTAAATACAACTTTCAAGGATTTCCAACAAACGGCCCCGCTGCAGGTAGATTGGCTCAATACCGTATTCAAAAAGACGGAAATATTATTCAAGTCTACAACTAATCTAGACTCAATCTCAACCCCACCATTTTTTTATCCGAATGATAAATTTTTGTCATTTTCAATTTGCAATCAAAAAAAAATGTGAAGTATATGTGTAAAATTTCTTAAAAAACTTTTTTTTAAACAAGAGTTTCTTATATTTGTCAACCACTAAACTCACTAAATTTAACAAGAATATGCATAAAAACTACCTAAAAGCAATTTTTCTTCCTGCATTGGTTTCTCTATTTTCTGGGAATGCCCTTGCACAAGCCAACGGCGCTCACGGAATTGAAGTCAATTTCGGACTTAGAGAATATCTCGGCGACGATGGTTCAAGTCTTTTCTTTAACAGAAAACCTATCTACCAAGGTGGTGGTATCACCTACACCCACAACATCAACTCATCTTTAGACGGAGTAGTAAACGTTTCAGTTGGTGATGTTGGTTTCAGCAGAAGATTAGATTCTTTTGTTATCATGAAAGACATCATATGGAAAAGCTTCAAAGCGAACACCGCTGACCTCTCTTTTGGTGTACGTTACAAATTAAACAACGGAGTTCTACTTTCAGAAGATTCTAAATTTGCTCCTTATGTTTACGGAGCTGTAGGTGCTTTTTATACTCATTCTACCATTAAATGGGGTCCAGATCCTTACGTAGCTGCTATTCACAAAGATTCTTGGGGTACCGATCAAAGTGTTCAAAGAACAATTCAAGATATTGGTGCTCAAGTGCAAGGTGGACTTGGCTTCAAACTTGGTTTGACAGACAAAATTTCTTTGGCTTGGTCTTATGTGTTAACTTATACATTCAACGATCGTTGGGATGGTGCTAATAGACCAAATCCTAATCCAAATGAACCCCTCATTAATAATTTATATCGCTCACATGATGTTTGGGGTTACCATAACATTGGTATTGCTTACGCACTTAGTGAAGGTAATAGCGGTGGTGGCCGTGTTAAAAGACTTGCCGATTCAGATGAAGACGGAGTTCCTAACAAATATGACCTTTGTAAAGGCACTGAAGCTAAATACAGAAAATTTGTTGACAGCGTAGGTTGCCCTGCAGATACCGATGGCGATAAAATTCTCGATGCCGACGATAATTGCCCAGAAGTTAAAGGTGCTATCGCATTTAACGGTTGCCCTGATACCGACGGTGATGGTATCGAAGATAAACTAGATGCTTGTCCTAAAGATAAAGGTACTGCCGAATATAACGGTTGCCCTGATACCGACGGCGATGGTGTTTCTGACAAAGAAGACGCTTGTCCTGCTATCAAAGGTTTGAAAGTATTCAACGGTTGCCCTGATACCGACAGCGACGGAATTGAAGATTCTAAAGATAAATGCCCTACAGTTGCTGGTGTTGCAGCAGGTGAAGGTTGCCCTGATACCGATGGCGACGGTGTTTTCAACAACATCGACAAATGCCCTGATGTAAAAGGTATTGTTGCCAACAAAGGTTGTCCTGAAATCAAAAAGGAAACAGTTCAAAAAATTGCCCTTGCTGCTAAAGGTATCAACTTCGAAACTAGCAAAGACGTAATTGTTGCCGCTTCTTTCAAAAATCTTGACGACTTGGCTAAATTGTTGAACTCAGAGCCTCTTGCAAACGTAGAAATTCAAGGTCACACCGACAATGTAGGCGATGCAGCTGCGAACAAAGAATTAAGCCAAAAACGCGCTGAAGCAGTGAAACGTTATTTAATCAATGCTGGTGTTGCTGAGTCTAGAATGAAAGCTGTTGGTTATGGATCAGAAATGCCGATCGCAGACAACTCTACTCCTAAAGGAAAAGAGAAAAATCGTCGTGTAGATTTCATTCTTTCTTTCTAATAAAATATTGAATTGCATATTCCAGAAAAGGCTGCCATTGGCAGCCTTTTCTGTTTTACTAAAAAAACATACACCTCAACAATACAACTCCGACCTTTCAAACAAATTTATTACCTTCGTACCTATGCCCAATTCAGAGTTTTTTGCTCACTCCTCAGCAGTTATCGATAACGGTGCAAAAATTGGACAAAATACCAAAATTTGGCACTTTTCCCACATCATGGGAACGGCAACAATTGGACATTCATGTAACATCGGTCAAAATGTTTATGTAGACCAAAATGTAAATATTGGCAATGGAGTTAAAATCCAAAATAACGTGAGTGTTTATGCCAATGTTACCATTGAAGATGATTGTTTCCTAGGGCCAAGTATGGTTTTTACTAACGTCATTAATCCCCGTGCTTTCATCGAAAGAAAATCAGAATTTCTCCCCACATTGGTCAAAAAAGGAACCTCAATTGGAGCCAATGCAACCGTTGTATGTGGCGTCACTCTTGGTCAATATTCTTTTGTTGGCGCTGGTGCTGTAATTACCAAAGACGTGCCAGATTTTGCGCTTATGGTCGGTGTCCCTGCCAAACAAATTGGTTGGATCAGTAAGAATGGACATAAACTTGAGTTTGATTCTGATGGGTTCGCTTTTTGTCCCTCAACAAATGAAAAGTATCACTTAAATCAACACATTGTATCCCTCGAAAATTCATGAAAAAAAATATTTTAGTTACTGGAGGACTCGGATTTATTGGATCGCATACCGCTGTTTGCCTGCACGAAGCAGGATTTGAACCAATTCTCATAGACAACCTCTGCAACTCTCAAATGAGCGCTTTAAATGGAATTGAATCTCTCATTGGATATCTACCCACTTTTATTCATGCCGATGTAACTGAAAAAACCATACTGTCGAATATCATCAGGGAATACAACCCTCACGCAATCATCCATTTTGCCGCTTTTAAAGCTGTAGGTGAAAGTGTTGAAAAACCACTCATGTACTACCATAATAATGTGGTTGGACTTGTGTCTGTTCTTGAGGCAATGAAAGAAAATAACCTTAACAATTTGGTTTTTTCAAGTAGTTGCACGGTTTATGGTGAACCTGATTCTGTTCCTGTTTCGGAAAATACACCAACAAAACCCGCTCAGTCACCATATGGTGCCACAAAACAAATGGGCGAAATCATACTCAAAGACAATCAAAATTGGTGCAATACACAATGTCTTAGATACTTCAACCCGATTGGTGCTCACCATACTGCTGCAATTGGTGAATTACCTTTAGGTGTTCCCAATAACCTCATTCCTTATCTCACACAAACAGTGGCTGGAATACGACCAGAACTTACTGTATTCGGTAACGATTACGATACCCCAGATGGCACTTGTATTAGAGATTATATCCATGTCATGGATCTCGCAGATGCGCATGTCAAGGCCGTCGAACGATTGTTGAACAAACAACAAGCAACCAACTTTGAAGTATTCAATATTGGTACCGGTAACGGATTCTCCGTATTAGAAGTAATAGAATCTTTTGAAAAAGTGAACCACATAAAAGTTCCACATAAAATTGGACCTAGAAGAGCCGGCGATGTGGTGAAGGTTTGGGCAGATACAACAAAAGTGGAAACTGAATTAGGTTGGAAAGCCAAAAGAGGTCTAGACCAAATGATGAAAGACGCTTGGAATTGGCAAATCAAACTAAATCAAATCAATCATTCTTAAAGTTTCTACTTGTATAAATAGTTGACCCAACCATAAATAATACCAACAACAACATCACGCCCAAATCACCCAACTTCATGTACAGGGTAACATGGTGATTTGAATAAATTGTTTGTTGCAAACACTCTTTCTTAAACCATTCAGAATGTTGGTATTCTGTACCAATGGGATCTATGAAGGCACTTGTTCCTGTATTTGCACTTCTTGCTACCCACTTTCTCGTTTCAATTGCTCTCAATCTGGCATAAGAATAATGCTGTTGATAGCCAGCAGTTTCACGCCACCAAGCATCATTCGTAATAATCCCTATCCAACCTGCTCCCTTGTTTATAAATTGCCTCACTAAATCGCCATAAATGCTTTCATAACAAATGATTGGAGCCACTTTCTCACCTCTTCCTAAAATATCAACAGAATCATTTTTTGCCAAGCTTCCTGTTGTACTATTTTCATCCAATTGCAATGCCAATTTTTCTATGAATGGAAAATATTGAATAAACGGCATTTGCTCCGTACCGGGAACAAGTTTCGACTTGTGATAAAACTGAGGTTTAAATCCAGAATCATACCACATTGCAGAATTGTAATGATCATACCATCCCTTTGGCTCATACTTCAATCGGCGCGCAGTTTTTGTAGGCTTTTCATCTGAAATATAATAATTTACACCATTTACACCCGTTAAAATTTGCAACCCCTTTCCCCAACGTTTCAACTCTGATACTTCATGCTTCATCTGCATATAAGGCTTATCAGCCAATACATAACTCATCTTTAAACGGTCAACTTGATAATCACTCGCTGCAAATTTTAAATTGATACCATCTACCAATGAAGTTTCGGGCCACAATAACCAATTTGTACTTGAGTCTATACCATTCAATGAAAGATCAATCATTTCTTCTTGCATAGATTGCGGTGCTCTAACGAATTTCTCATTCCAAGGATCAAAACTTGGCTGCAAAACCGCCACCTTAAGCGCTTTACCCTCTTGTATGTTGACCCTGCTCTTTAAAATTAATGATATCACCATCAAACCACTTACAACAGAAATAGATCGAACCAAATAAACCTTTAATTTCGGCATGCGCATCCATTGCATGATCCAATAATTCACAAAAAGAATAAGTGCCGAACCTCCCAATGTTCCTGTCCATTCATACCATTGCACAAAACTTAACCAACCCGAAAATCCATTTCCCAAACAAAGCCATGGCCAACTTAAGTCCCACCGATGATGTCCATATTCATAAAAAAGCCAACAAATAGCAAACACAACAAAAGCCCAAGATGCCGGTAACCTTTTTAACGCAATTCGATAAAAAATAAAGGGCAACAGCATGAACAAAGCATTCAATGTGAGCATGAAAATAACCCCATAACTCGATGCATAGTAAACCCACCATGTGGTTGTTATATTCCAGCCCAATAATGAAAGATAAATACTTCCATAATATTTAAGCCGCGACATCGCATAGTATTGATTCGCTAGCCATAAAAATGGCAAAAACGAAACAAACAATAACGGAGTGAGTGGTTTAGGGAACCAAGCAGCCCAAAACAAGATTGATGGCAACACAATCCATATCCATGTTGGAATCGTGTGTATTTTTATTTTTTGCAGTTTTCGCAACATACAATGATTTTATTTTTTGCAGAAATGCAAAATCAATCCTCGCTCTCTTCCTCTAACCCTGATTCGTATGCATTTCCCTCCAAAACTACAACAAATTCTCCTTTCGGCGAATGAGCGGTAAAATGAGCAATCACTTGAGCAAATGTTCCGGTAACAGTTTCTTCAAATTTCTTCGTGATTTCTCTTGATACACTCACTTTGCGATACTCTGAACAAAACTCAGAAAGCTGTTTTAATGTTTTTAATAATTTATGGGGACTCTCATAAAATACAATGGTTTGGTCGTTTTCCGCCCATTGCTTCATTTTAGTTTGACGGCCTTTTTTATGAGGCAAAAATCCCTCAAAAGAAAAACAATGTAACGGAAATCCACTTTTCAATAGCGCAGGCACAAAAGCAGTTGCACCAGGCAAAACCTCAACGGCTATTTCTTCAGCAAGTGCCATCCTCGTTAAAAGAAAACCAGGGTCAGAAATACCCGGAGTGCCTGCATCTGAAACTTGAGCCAACACCTTTCCTTGCTTCAACTCTTGTATCAAATAATTTAATTTCTGATGCTCATTGTGTTGATGAAAGCTCTCTAAAGGAGTTGAAATTTCATAATGATTTAACAAAACCTTAGTGGTTCTGGTATCCTCAGCCAAAATTTTATCAACCTCTTTTAAAGTGGCAACGGCCCTGTATGTCATGTCACCGAGATTGCCAATTGGCGTTGGTACGATATATAGTTTTCCAGACATTAAATTGCTTTAAAAATTAAAAACCAGAGATCAAACCCTGGTTTTTAATATATAGTTTCGTTTTATTTCAAATTATTTTGCTACACCAACGGCACGTTTCTCACGAATAACTGTGATTTTCACCTGCCCAGGGTAACGCATTTCTGTCATAATTCTATTCGATAATTCAAATGCCAGTGTATCAGCTTGATCGTCGTTGGTCTTCTCTGCACCCATAATGATACGTAACTCGCGACCCGCCTGAATGGCATACGCCTTTTCAACTCCAGGGTAACTCAAAGCCATATTCTCCATTTCTTTGATACGCTCTACATATTGCTCATCCCCTCTTCGTGCTCCTGGTCTTGATCCACTAATAGCATCACAAGCCTGAATCACTGGGCTCAACAAACTTGTCATTTCAATTTCATCGTGATGGGCTCCAACTGCATTACAAACTTCTGGATGTTCACCATACTTTTCGCATAATTTCAATCCCAACAATGCATGTGGTGTCTCTTCATCGTTATCAGGACATTTTCCAATATCATGCAACAATCCTGCTCGCTTCGCCAATTTTACATTCAAACCCATTTCTGCAGCCATGGTTGCACATAAACGAGCAACTTCACGACTATGTTTCAATAAGTTTTGACCATAAGAACTTCTGAATCTCATTCTACCCACGTAGCGAATCAATTCAGGATGTAGTCCTGTAATACCCAAATCCACAACAGTTCTCTCACCCCATTCAATAACCTCTTCCTCAATTTGTTTCTTGGTTTTTTCTACAACTTCTTCAATACGGGCTGGGTGAATACGGCCATCTTTGATTAAACGCTCTAGAGAAACACGTGCGATTTCACGACGTATTGGGTCATAACAACTCAATACAATTGTTTCAGGGGTATCATCAATCAAAATTTCAACTCCAGTTGCCGCTTCAAAAGCCTTAATGTTTCGGCCTTCTCTACCGATGATTCTTCCTTTTACGTCATCAGATTCTAATGGGAACGCTGTTACAGTGTTGTCAATGGCCAATTCTGCTGCTGTTCTTTGAATGGTTTGCAAAACTATGCGCTTCGCTTCTCTAGTTGCACCCAATTTAGCTTCTTCTACAATATTCTTAGCCAGTTGCAAACCTTCAGTATGCGTTTTAGCCTTGATGTTCTCAAACATTTGTTCCTTGGCTTCGGCTGCTGATAAACCTGCAACTTTCTCCAATTGTGCCAATTGTTGATCTCTTAAAGATTGAACCTCTTTCTCTTTGTTTTTATATGATTCCATTTGAGAATCTAACCGTTGACTCTTTGCAGCAACTTCGTCTTCTTTAGATTTCAAATTCTTCAACTTATCATCCAAAGATTGTTCCTTTTGACGAATACGATTTTCAGCTACTTGAATTTCCTGATTGCGCTTGTTGGTCTCTTGCTCATACTCCGAACGAAGCTGCATATACTTTTCTTTTGCTTCAAAAATTCGGTCTTTTTTCAAAGTTTCACCCTGTTGACGGGCTTCTTCCAACATGCGTTGTTTTTCCTTTTCTAGTTGTCCCTTGCGTGCCGCAATAAAAACAACGTATCCTAACCCTAATCCTCCGATTAGTCCTGCTAGAATAAATACAATTACATCCATTTTTTGTCTCCTTTTTTATTTGTGGAGCACCGAAAAGAAACGATTAATACTGTTGCAACAAAGATTCCAATTGCGTTAAAATTGGGGGAATTTCCAATGGGGTTTGCACTTGTTGTGTAACAGGAGGAGTTGCATTTTGAGAGCGAACTACATCTCCTGCCAAATCAAGGGCTGCCCAAGAAAGTCTATCTATTGGCTCATTTGCACCGAACTTTCTAAAAGCATCGATCCTCTTATTGAGCGTTTGCGCGGCCAACATCACCTGTTCTTCATCTTTCTTCGCAACACGTAAACGCATCGGTCTAGAATCAATTTCTACAGATAAAAGTACAGTTTCTGTGTTGTCCATGTATCTTTATTATTCGTTTAACAAATCAATGCACCGGTCAATGTCCCTCACCAATTCATTAATCTTGATTTTTAACTCATGATTATCTGACTGATTTGGAGACATTTCTTTTGCAAGTTTAATAATTTTATTCTGTTCCTTTAACTCGTTCAACGTATTTTTTTGAATTTCTACAGTGTTTTTCAAGGAAGAAATTTCATTTTGAAGATCGAGAATTTCATTTTTACCCGCCAGAATTTGATTTTTTAAATCAGAAACCTCATTCTCTAGGATAATTTTTTCATTTTTGAGGGATGAATTTTCTCTTAATACACGCTCTACCTTCACATACAAGGCGTTCAAACGGGCATCTAATTGAGCATTCATCATATCCCTACAAAGGTACTAAAAAAATCACAATTTCGCACCCCACTCTGATGGGTTGGCCGCAAATGCTTTGATGCTCTCTATATCCTCAGCTGCAATGTAGCCCTCAGCCGCTGCAACTTCACACAGAACATCGAAATTGGTCAAAGTAAACACCGGTATGCCTTCGCTCACAAACTTTTCTGATGCATTCGCAAATCCGTAGGTAAATAAAGCCACCAATCCTACTACCTCTCCACCAGCCTGTCTTACTCCTTCCACAGCCTGCATCGAACTTTTGCCCGTTGATATTAAGTCCTCTACCAATACCACCTTGTCGCCCTCCGCCATATATCCCTCAACCTGATTCTTTAGTCCGTGTTTTTTGGGCTCTGGTCGAACATAACAATAAGAAATGCCCATTCTATCTGCACACAAAGCTCCATGTGCGATTCCAGCTGTTGCAATTCCAGCCACCCTGTCGATCCCCTCAAATTCCGAAGAAATTAAGCCCGCCAGAGAATCCGCAACAAAATTTCTAACCTCTGGAAACGATAAAACCATGCGGTTGTCACAATAAATTGGACTCTTAATTCCAGACGTCCAAGTGAATGGTTCTTTTGGAGATAATTTAATTGCCTTTATTTCAAGAAGAAATTTTGCTAATTTTGCACTTTGTTGAGACATGGAGCCACAAACCTACA
>JACCDX010631381.1_pt1 | contig 10621 bp, 8 predicted proteins | sample 7449681 | NCBI WGS metagenome assembly JACCDX01 (sample SAMN15323450, study PRJNA562643) | freshwater metagenome | isolation source: river surface water | place: USA:Blue River Watershed | collected 2017-08-18
GTAGAGCGCTTCTTCTTTTTACCACCGGTCATATTATCAGCGGGTTTAGCACCACCTTCAGCAGGTTTAGCAGCTACAACACCATCTTTGCCCCATTCAGCAAGATCGAATCCCATAACCTTTTCAAAACCAGCAATTTCACCACCACCGCGCATGGAGCGACGGCGTTTGGTAGAGCGCTTTTTGGTAGAACTCTTTTTAACAGTGCGCTTCTTGGTAGCGCTCTTCTTTTTAACAGTGCGGCGCTTCTTACCACCTGATACAGGTTCACCAATACCGAACATGGATTGGAGTTGTTGAAGTAACTTTTGTTGTTGTTGTTGTTGTTCTTGGGCAACCATTTTTTCTTTTGTTCTTATATATTATATTAAGAAATTTTTTATTATTGAATCAAAAAAAATTAAAAATTATAAATTAATAATTATTTTTCCTAAAAAAATAATTATTACGCACTTTTCAAAAATAGTTTTATTTATCTTTTTTTTTAATTTTTAAACTTTTTTACTTTTCACTTTTTTTACTTTTTTCATTTTTTTAACTTCTTTACTTTTTACTTTTTTTATTTTTACTTCTTTCTTTTCTTTCTTTTCTTTCTTCTCATTTTTTACTTCTTTTTTCTCTTTTTTACTCTTTTTCACTACTACTACTTTTTTACTATTTTTCATAGTTTCAATATCTCGTTTTCGTTCACCTTCTTTTAATAATTGTACAATATCATCTTCGTGTATTTTATAATATTTTTTATGTACTAAATTATGATTGCGAATTGTTTGTAAAATATGATAAAGTGAAGAATCATTTTTATTTGTCATACCTTCTACTTTCATTATTTTTTCGCTATTTCCTTTAACAATTTTAAATGCTTTGTGAACATGACCATTACTATTTTGAATAATTTGTGTTTGATGTTGAAAAATACGCATTTTATATTATTTTTCTATAATAAAAAAAGATAAAAAAATTTTTAATGTTAAAAAAATAAAAAAAAAAAGAATGAATTTATAGAAGTATATGAAATAAATGAGTGAAAAGATTATTTTAAAAAAAGTATATGCTGAAAATGATAAAGCATCTTCAAATATAAACGCATATTTTGATAATTTTTCCTTATATAATTATTCTTTATATGATCAATTAAATCATATTTCTCAAGAATATATTGTTTACTATCTATTTTTTGGTTTATTATTATTTGCTTTTTTCCATCGTTTATCGATTCAACCATCTCATATTTTAGCATTTTTTGTTTTTATCATTATTATTTATTATTTTATTCAAAAGAATTATGGTGATTTTATACAATTTACGAAAACAAAAAAAGGTCAACTCAATTTCCTAAATGAAATGCTTATGAACTCATCTTCGAATTGGTCGATTCATAATAATTTAGATCAAATGAATATTAAACCCGAATTGCGTCAATCATATTTACATTATAATCCTTATATTGTTCAATTTTATTATAATACTCGAGAAATGTCTATTTATAATATTGAAACATATGTAGATTCGTTAACTCATTGTAATAATATGTTAGGATTACTGGTACAAATGCGAAATAATCTGGAAAATCCATTTCAAGATTATAAAAGTGCGATTGAAGAGTATAAAAAGTGTATAAATGCTTTTAAATCGCTTGTTTTTAAATCACCTGGAGGAAAGAGTGGAAATAAAAAATTAAATGATTCGATTCATACATTACAAACTCTTTTAATGGGTGTTTTAAAGGAAATGGAAATGATTTGTAAAAATGTAAATAAACTAAATGGATTAAATACGATATCTATGCCGGACGATGCTTTAGAAATGCATACTTTCATAGATTCAAATCCATTGGGATTAGATAAAGTTGGGTTTGATCAAAAATATGATCTTTATTAAACTCCAACTTGTGTTCGTTAAACTCCAACTTGTGTTAATAAATCACTTGATGTTGAAGATAACACTTCACTTCCTAAAGCATTTGGATCAAATCCAGTTGGAATTTTGTTAATTGGTTTTGATTGAAGTTCAAAAGAACCTTTGCGAAGTTCAGACATAGGAATATATTCACCAGACTTTTCAAATTGAGCAGACCACTTTTCACCTCCTACACCCCAATGGTCATTAGGACCTGCTACATTACCGCGTGAGTTTACAGTGTTTAACCAATCACTTCCACCACCACCGCGCATGGTTCTTTTCTTTTTAGAAATTGTTTTTGATTTGATTGATTTTTTAGTAGATCTTTTTTTAGTGGATGATTTCTTGGTGGATGATTTCTTGGTAGATGATTTCTTTTTTTGATCATTTATTTTTTTCTTTAACTTTTCTACTTTTTCGACTTGAATTTTATATTTTTGTTGTGCTTTCATAACCATTTGATAAGCAATTCGTGCTTTTTCTTGTGCTTTCATTAAAGTTTTTTTAGCGTTTTCTTCAGATTTTTTTAATTTAGTAAGCATACTCTTTTGTGAACTCATTTTTAAAAATAGTTACTTTCTACTTTTATATAAATATTTTTATATAAAATGTTATTAAAATATATTTATTTAAACAGCAGGTTCAGATCCCCAATTTTCAATCGCACTTATTTTTCCTTGAATTTGTTTATCAAAAGAATTTGATTTATCTTTCATATTTTGATAAAATCCATTTAAACTTGCTGATGTGAGATTTACTGTATTATTCATTTCATTAATCATATCTAAACCACCCATTTTAGGAATTAAACCATCTACCTTTTGTTGTGTCCAAATACAACCTAACTTTTTAAACGCATTATTCCATGATTTTCCACTTAATGGATTATCTACAGTAGGTTTAGGACATGCTTTATAATCATAATTAGCACCTCCTTTCATTAATGTTTTTTTGAGGTTGTTTTTTTTTTGCTACTCTTCTTTGTGCTTTTACGTTTTTTTGTTGTTGTTGATTTCTTTGTACTACGTTTCTTGGTACTTGTTTTCTTTTTAATAGTACGTTTTTTAGCACCACCTTTTACTGAAGCAAACTTTTCTTCAATACCGCTACCAAGTCCAGGAAGAATAGGTGATTCAGTTATTGATTTACCTCCAAAATATCCACTAGGAAATGGTTGTCCACCACCTACTGTTTGAAACGCAATACCAAGATTGTCCTTGATAAATTGTTCAGTTAATTGAATTTGACTTTCACCCTCTTTAGATCCACCACGCATTTTCTTCATTTTACGAATAGTAGTAGTACGTTTCTTGGTAGAAGTTGAACGTTTCTTGGTAGAAGTTGAACGTTTCTTGGTAGAAGTTGAACGTTTCTTAGTTGAAGTTGAACGTTTCTTGGTAGTACGTTTTTTACCACCTTGTTGAGGTGAATTTAGTGTAGGATTTTGAGAATAATAGATGTCAGCATAATCTTTTGAAGCATTACATGTGCCACATCCACTTTGGAATGATTGGAAACCGCCACTTACAGGTACAGACATTTTAAAAAATCGAATTATATACTTTATAATTAGATAAAAACTTTTTTCTTAACTTTTTTATTCTAATATTTTTACATAAAAATAAAAAATATTAAAAATATAAAAAAAATAATTTTTTAATTAAAAGAAACAACAATAGATGTATTATTTTTATTAATTGTTTTAATTGCGGATACAGATAATTGACGACGTTTTCTTCTTTTATCTTTTTCACTATCATCTTTCTTTTTATACATATTCTTTAAAGATTCATTCATATCCTTCTCAATATCAACATAATGATCATTAATATATCTTAATATCTTATTTTCAATTGCCCATCGAAAGAAATTTAATTGTCCTACCGTTGTAATTACCTCCTTTCCTCCATGTACAATAAAACGAATACGTTCTCGACGACAAAATGGATCAAATTGTTTCTTTTGATATCCTTTTAATTGAGATTTATACGCAATATATACTGTAAAGTTCTTTTGTACTTTTTTATTTTCAATTACATAAGTTGTATTAAACTTTTTACTATAATTTGTTACAAACCAATCTAAAATACGAAGTGAAATTTTAGATGTTCCCTCAATAACTGGTAATAATTCATCAATATGATCTTTTTTATTGAAAAAATGTATTAAAGATTGCATAAGTATATCTTTTTGAGATACCACATGAAGAGATTTATGATTTTCAATATCTGGATGTATTGTTGTTTCTTTTTGTTTAACCGCACTTACACTCATTTTTTTTAATAAATATATTTAATTATAAATGAAATCCTTTATATCAAAATAATTTGTTTTGATTTTTATTATAAAATAAAAATCAGATATTTCTTAATAAATTAAGATATAATAAAAATATATATTTAAACGTACTTTTATTTTTTTCCTATATATTTCAGTAATAAAAATAAAATATTTTTTATATAAAAATAATTTACGTATATAATAAAATATAAAAAAATGTATACGTAAGTATAAAATGAAGTATTTTTATATAAATCAATGATTTATATAAATGAGTTTATAATAAAATGTTTTTTTTCGTTTTATAAAATTTTTTTTACAATATATAAAAAGATTACTTTATTTAAGCATCCATTTCCATTTGACCTTGAGATACTGATTCTTTTTCCACTTTAGGGAAAGCAGAAGCCATAAATGTATCAATAGTAACAGGTGTTGTTCCATTATTAATCATCTTATTGTAAATGAAACATTGAAGTTTCACATCTTGTTCCGAAAGTTTACTAAAAACTCTTTCCAGATTCGTTTGTACTTTTGATGTTTTGTAATCACTATGAAGTCCATAAACAACCTTCTTCAAATAATAAGGTACTGGAATCATTAGTACATTTCCACTCTCATCCTTCGGACGCTTTACAAACTTATTTACATACAGTTTGTGAATTTGCGTCGCAATTTGATAAAAGTTGTATTCATAACTACTGAACTCTTGAGCGTCTTGTGGGAAAATTGCCATATAATCGCGAAGTTTCTCACAATCTTTACGAAGTGTAAAGAATTTATACATCTTTGAATTCGTATTTCCAAAAAGTTCCTTTGCCTTCGCATACGATGGCGCAATAAACTTTTGACGTTTAAATGAACTATCCACAATCACATAACCTTCAATATTGAAGATCTGGTTTTGAATTAGGAAATTAATATATTGTTCATAATTACTACGATCAATTGTTTGTGTTGGTACACGTTGAATTCCATGAATAATAATATCCTCCTCCATCATTGTACTCATATTACGAGTAGCAATGTGATAGGAAATAGGTTTATCATACTGAACAATCATATTGTTTTCAGGATGAGTGAGAAGGAAAGAGTATGTGTAACCTACAGAAAGTGTATTGAAATCAAATCCAACCATACTTTCCATAAAAAGTTCACGGAAACTCTTTTCACTAATCCACTTTGCCCGAACAGCGTCAATACAACGCTTTGTTGAAATCATTAGAATGGGTTCCGCTGTAGCAGAAACTTCAGGAATATACTTCCATACTCGAATAAGTGTACCTTCAAGAGCATATTCAAGACGACAAGCGTCAAGATTTAGCGCAGAATTTACAATAAACGATTTTCCATCTTCACTCATTTCTGAATCTTCCATTTTATTAAATGAAAAACAAAGAGGCATACAATCACGTTTACGTGCGATTAGACCATTTGTACAATGATAAATAGGAGAGGTTTTCACCGTATCGTCATCATGACAAAGTACAAAAATATCTGGATACGTTCTATCTTCTTTTACTCGAATTTTAATCGAATCACTCTTAAGATGTTCTTGAAGAGCTTCATAAGATTGAATATTTTGGGATTGAATGTATTGAAAAAAGTCCATTTTAGCTTACGATATTGTATAAAATTGAAAAAATAGATAAAAGTAAAACCTCTATATTTTAGTATAGTAAGATCTCCTTTATATCAAAATAAAAATTCAATTTTTTATATTTTTTTAAATAATATTCTATTTTATATAAAAATAATAAGAGTATTTTTTCGGTATAAAAATATATTACTTTATTATATAACATATATTATATTTTTTGTATATTTTTATATAAAAAATGAGTGAAGAAAATAATATGAATCAAAACAATATTGTACCAGAAGATACTGAGAATCCTTCTGGATCAAATGAAACAATTACTTTTACAAATGTAAACAATAACAGTGTAGCAACAACACCAAATAGTGAAGAAGAAGCAGAAAATTCAAATGAAACAATTACTTTTGGAGAAGATGGAGAAGAAGGAGAAGATGGAGAAGAAGAAGGGGAAGGAGAAGAAGGAGAAGAAGAAAATAATGTATTAACATTTAATGAAGTAAATGAAAATGTAAATATAGATGAAGTTCAAAATATATTAAATGTAGAAGAAGAAGTTTATGTAAAAGAAGAAGAACGTATTTATAAAAATGATTTATTATATTTAAAAGAACTTGAAACACAAATTTTAGCATCTTATCCCGTATCTAAACAAGGTTTATTATATATTCAAGAAGAAGTTTCCCGTGAAGCACAATCAATGATTGATGCTAAAAATGATGGTTTAAAACGATATTTACAATATGAAAATGGTTTTGAATATCCTGTTGTTGAAGATTTATTTTATAATATTTATGGTAATGATTGGATTCTTCCGGTTGTTTTAGATAAACATAAAATATATTCAATTGTTCAAGAAAATAGTGAAGGTGTAAGTGAAGAGAAACAAAATGAAAATAGTGATTCTTATATTGTTGAATCTTTAGAAGATGAATCAGGTATTAAGAAAGAGAGTCAAGTGGATCAACAAATATTATTAAAGCGTGTTAAACATGACTCTTCACTTGGTAAAATTTCATATAAAGATCTTGTTAAAATATTCCACAAAATACAATCACCTTATCATAATGATCCTAAATCAGAAGAGAATAAAATTGGTTATTTTACAAAACTTCAAAATAATGCTCTTGTATTACGTTATTATGATATTGACTCTGTACATTGGAATACTCGTAATATAAATAGTGATATTTTAAGTTATAAAGATAAATATGATGAAGAAACGGGTCGTGTAATTGGTATTACACCGTATACTTTAGTAGGTGGTGAAGTATCTCAAATAGTGGGTTTTATGGTTTTAGCAAAAGAGAATGATTATGATAAAAAGAATTTACAAAGTAAGAAAGATCAAAATATATTCCAAAATCCATTAACCAAAAAACTCGTTTTATCCTCCAAAATTACAAAAATTAGTCAAGTTGGTGATTTTATTAAAATTACATCTCCTAATCATGGTTTATCTCCCAAAACACGTATTTATATTGATAAATCAAATTGTGTTCCAAATATTAATGGTATGAAGCAACATTTAAATATAACAATTGAAAATGAAAATGAGTTTTCAATTAAATCGTCAATGAAATTAAATGTAGATGGTACATATGGTGAAATTTATACAACAAACAAATTAGTATATGATCGTTATAAAATCAATTTTAATGATCAAGTAGATGATTATATGGTAAATTTTGTTGGATCTACTTATGATAGTGATCAAACGGAAAATGTATTACATAATAAATTATATTTATTTGATGAAATTTCAGTAAATAGTCCGGAAGATTTTAAAAAAATATTAGTAAAAGTTGTTCCAAAATTAGAACAAATTATGGAACGCGAAAGTGACCGTATTTCGCAATGTTATACATTCCAAGATGTAGAGCATGTATTATCGAAATATAATTTAAAGATCAATGATTTAAAGATTGATCATGTGGATTTTATTAAAAATATATTAAAAAGTAATTTAGAAAAACTTAAATTAGAAGAAGAGATCTTAAAACGCGAATCATTACCCATCTTCCATATTCGTAATAAAGATCGTTTTGGTGATAAAAACTTCTTCCTTGCTGACATATATATTACGAATCCGGATGTAACAAAATATTATGGATCATATGATCATTTAAATAAACCTGAAGATTGTATTTCCGCACGTTTAGTTTGGTTAATGGACCAACGTGATCATGGTATTATCTTCTTTTCGGAAATGATGAAAATGTTTTATGGATTATTTAAAGAAGGTCAAAATCCACAATTTATTGATAGTATGATTAAAGAATATGATACATTTACCAAAAATAGCGAAAAACAATTGAATAAAGAAGCATTAATTGAAAATCAAATGCGTAAAAACAAGAATAATAAATCAAAATGTTGTGAATTATATCGTTTTGAAGTTTCATCTTTTAAAGATTTAGAAAAAGTAGAAACAAATAATTTAGAAAATGGTACATTAGCATTAATCGGTAAAGAGATTTATGTATGGGACAATGATTCACAAACCTGGAATTTAAGTGAAACAGTTCCAAAATACAATTCGATTCAATATTTATGTACATTTAAAAATACGGATTTGGAAGAGTTAGATTTAGAAACATTAGATTCAGTATATCGTAAAGATTTTGGTTGTCATTCTAAATTATATACACGTTTTAAAGAGCGATTTACTTATGTATCTGAAATTCACAATAATTTTGTAAATTTAAAGAGTTATATAAATGATGATATGTATATGAAATATTTTGATAGTCAAATTGAAAATACAGTAAAGAAATATTATGTAGAAGGAAAAGAAGATGAGGAAGAAGAGAAGAAAGAAGAAGATGAAAATGTTGTTGTAGAAAAACCAAAATATGATCAATTAGATGTACTTATTCATAAAATCTATAATTTGAAAGATTATGATTCACAACTCAATTGTATTTATAATTTAATTGATAAAGATGGTTTATTAATTGGTAAAGATTTATATTCAAAAAAGTATAAACGCAAAATTGATTCATCCTATATTTGTGGTCATTTTGTTTATAAAAATCGTGAACGAAAAGCAAATTCACAAGAGAAGAAGAATGCTATTATTGAGGAGATGGTAAATCTTTTTGGTGATCAAGGTGAAGCATCGGGTGATGTACAAACATGTACAAATTGTGGTCAAATATTAACAAAATACAAAGATGATGATGTAGAAGGTTATACAGAAAATGGTCAACAAATTCGAAGTCGTGATGTGTGGTCAAAAGATGAAGAAGAAGAGTTACCTCAAACATTAGCAGAATTAGAGAGTTATAATGTTGAAATTCGTACATTAGATTGTGATTCAAAAGAGTTTAGAAAGGTCTTTTTAGAGAAAGGATTTAAACCAGATGATATTCAACAAGCAAAGAATGTATGTATTTTCTTACAAAATAACTTGTGTTCTAAAACAGGTGTTACATTACGTCAAGAAGATATTGTATCAATTATTATTGAATCATTACAAAAGATTCGCAATATATTAAATTATAAAGATTTTGTATCAAAAGAGGCAAAAATATTAATGAGTACAAAAGGTTTCGGTCCGGATATGATTAAACGAATGTTAGAAGAGGGTAAATTCTTAAAACAATATGAATTATATCAATCGATTCAAACCGCATCGATTATTGCTTCTCGTTTCTTAATTACAATACAAACAGCGGTTCCTAATTATCAACATAGTGCGAAATTATCACCGTGTGCTTTTACATCATTTGAAGGTTTAGATGGTATTCAATATATATCTTGTTTATTAATTGAAATGGGATCGATTAAATGTGAAGAAAGCAAAGAAACAATGAAAGAATGTATGAAATATGTAAATGACAATTATAATGAATTTAAAAGAAGTATATCGATTAATCAATTATATTTAAAGAAACGTGAATATTTAATGGAATTATCAAAGAAGGTTGCTTCATTTAATACATCTGTAATAGAAAATGTGGATATAGTATATGAAAATCCTGGTGATTTACCTGAAAATTTTGTAAAAGAGTTATTAGAAGGTAAAAATATTGAAAAGAATTATAAATTATGGAAGCATCGAATCAATTATTTAAATCAAGAGTTAAAGAAAACATACATGCAAGTGTATAATGAGGCTCAATTACGCGATGTAAATCCAGAATCTTCCATAGGTATAAGTATGGTTGAAAAAGCTTGTTGTGATGAATATTTAGATGATTATATGGGTTTCATTTATTATGTAGAAGATAAATCTGGAAATGTTTCATTCGGAAAAATGGTTCAAGAAGTTCGTGATTTATATAAATTACGTTATCTTTTCCATCAACGCGGTACATATAGTCGTACAATTACAAATGGTCCTATTACAGAATCTTATTATCCAAATAATTTACCAGTCTATGTAAATGCTGAAAAGACAAATACAGATATGATTACTGAAAAGTTTGCGATGTATGTTGATCAAGGTCCATATACTGGAACATTACGCATTTATGCGGGTGTTGGTAAAGATCGAAAAGATACAAAAACAGGTCAATTATATGATGAAATTATATCGAAACAGTATACAAGAGATCAATATGAAGCATTATTATTACATATTGCGGAACAAAAGAAGCGTGATTTAGATACATATACATATGGAACATATGCGGATGAGTTAGTAAATTTGAAGAAGGATGTTGAAGTATTAAAAGATAAACAAATTCAAAAATTAATCTCTTCATTAACTACCATTTTAAATAAAAGTTCAGATAAATCATTTGTTGAAAAATATTCAAATATATTAATGAATATTGGTTATTATCAATATTATATGACATTAAGTGAAAAAGAAAAGAAAGGTTTATCGAAAAA
>JACCDX011158251.1_pt1 | contig 10621 bp, 5 predicted proteins | sample 7449681 | NCBI WGS metagenome assembly JACCDX01 (sample SAMN15323450, study PRJNA562643) | freshwater metagenome | isolation source: river surface water | place: USA:Blue River Watershed | collected 2017-08-18
AGCAAATGCTTGTGTTCTGATACCTTCAGCCCTGCCAGCGTTTGTTGCTGTTCCTGCGCTTCCAGCTGTAACGGAAGTCCCAGCAGAACCTGCGTTAACTGCTGTACCAGCTGAACCAGCTGAGGTTGAAGTTGTAGCAGCTCCAGCAAAACCAGCGTTAGTTGCTGTAGTAGCTGAACCAGCATTAACTGCTGTACCAGCAGAACCAGAAGTTACTGAAGTGCCTGCACTACCAGCTGAGGTAGCAGTAGTAGCAGCACCTGCAAACCCAGCATTTGTAGCAGTGGTGGCTGAACCAGCATTAACTGCTGTACCAGCAGAACCAGCAGTTACTGAGGTACCAGCAGATCCTGCGCTAGTTGCTGTAGTGGCTGCGCCTGCAAAGCCAGCATTTGTAGCTGTAGTTGCAGCACCAGCGAATCCTGCATTAGTGGCAGTGGTAGCGCTACCAGCATTAACTGCTGTACCAGCAGATCCAGCAGTAACGGAAGTGCCTGCTGAACCAGCACTAGTTGCTGTAGTTGCAGCACCAGCAAATCCTGCATTTGTAGCAGTGGTAGCTGATCCAGCTGTTACTGAAGTTCCTGCGGATCCAGCAGTTACAGAAGTGCCAGCGCTTCCAGCATTAGTAGCTGTACCAGCTGTACCAGCAGATACGGAAGTGCCTGCGCTTCCAGCTGTAACCGAAGTGCCAGCAGAACCAGCTGTCGTTGCAGTAGTAGCACTTCCTACACTTAAACTTAATTGCCCCACCCATGTTGGGAATGCGTTTTGAGCAGTTTGCAATAATACTGAATTGCCAATTGAGCTAGTAGTGTTAATTTGAGTAATTGCTGAACCAGCACTATCATAAACAGCTAATTGATAAGAAACAGCAATGCCAGATCTGTTTCCATTAGTTCCACCATATGGTAAACTAATTGCAGTACCAGCCCAACGCCCACTGCTAATTTCTGAAGAATCTAATCTTAACCAACCACTAGTTAAAACAATAGTTCCGCCATTCCCAGACCCTGCAATAAATGAAAATCCACTACCAGATGTGATTGTATTTAAGCCAGTGTAGTATGCAAAACCGCCTGTAGTTCCATTTCCGACACTTCCAGTTCCAGAGTCGTCAACTTTCCAATATGGAGCTGATCCGCTTCCTTGTGTCGCTAAAACATAATTATTTGTGCCTGGGGCTAAAGCAGCAAAAGAAGAAGAGCTGTCTGCGTAAATGACACTTCCTACAGTCATTCCACTTAAAGCTTTACCAGTACCGCCATATACAGTTCCCAAAACACCAGAAACTTGATTTGCTAAATCTAAATTATTAGCAGATACCCATGAAGTACCGTTCCACTCCCACGAATTACCATTGGCTGTGTATGTTGTTGATACTCCAGGATCTGGAAAATTAAGTAGTGCCATTTTTTCCCCTCATTGTACTAAAATAAATACATTTTGATAATATATTTTTATTACGTGCTATGCTAAAAACCTCTATTTGCAAAATCAAATAATATTTATTTATTGTTCAATTTATTAAGATATTTACTTATTAAATCTTTTTTTCATAGAATTATAGTTTTGTGTAATTTCATTTTGACTCAATGCTTTGTTATAAACACTAAATTGCGCTAAATCCATGGAAATAAAATAACTATCATTTGCTAACCATGAACTTATTCTTCCGTTTCCACTATTGAAAGTTCTATTTGTAGCATTTTCAGTGCCAGTAACTTGAGATATAGATTGTAATTGACCATCTATATAAATTTTATTGTTTGAATAGGAAACATCTGAGCGCATTTCAAAAACATAATGCTTCCATGTATTTAGTAGTGAAAGATTTGTAACCTGCGTCGAAGTCAAACCATATACATCAGAAGCAGCTGTGTTAAATCCTAATCTTCCGCCACCAGTCCAAACACTGTATAGATTGAAGCCGAGTAACATACCACCAGAAAAAGATTTAACTCTAGCCCACATGATTAAAGTTAAAGTATTTCCAAAAGTAGGCAAACTAAATGGTATGTTGTCATTTACACCATCTAAAGTGAAATATCCGAGGTTTGAAGAAGAAAAGGTTACTCCTCCAACCAAAGTATTGTTAAGAGCAGAGACTAATCCAAATGCAGTATTTCCAGTACCAGCATAAGATTTTGTATTAGATGCATCAAAATATACAATAAGAGAATCAGAGGTTATTCTAGGACCAACTTTATTTGACATTATCTTCCATACCTCTTTTTTAAAGCATTATAATTTTGTAATACCTCTGAAGCTGTTAAAGATCTGTTATAACCCATGAAAGTGCCAAGATAAGCTTGTGTATTTCTTGATGTTCCATTTATCGCCAACAATTGAGCAGCACCTGAATATATTTGATTTCCTGTGTTAAAAGGAGCATCTAATCTTCCATCTACATAAATTGCAGAACTTGAAAAACCAATATTTGTAAAAACTACATTTGTCCAAACACTTTGACCAACAGAAGATGTACTTAAATTAGAAGTACCATTCCAAATATTGTAATAAGTAGCAACCATACTTAATCCCGTAGGATCAGTGTATGTTGACAATAATTGTTTTTCTGTTGCATTAGGAATTGTATGATTGTAAATCCAAAAACTAAAACTCCAATCAGTAAGAGCTGGAAGTGTTAGTTGTGCATAATCATTAGAACCATCAAAACTCAAATAACCCTGATTAGATGATGAAAAAGTAGGGCCATTTACAAGAGTGCATCCAAATCCAGCTTTTAAATTATTTATTGTTACTCCATTACCAACATAACTTCTTGTATTTGCAGGATCATAATAAAGAAATAATCCATTAGTAACAATTTTAGGATGATGTTCAAGAGCCATTATAAATACCTCTTTTTTGTGGCATTATAATTGAAATCAATTTCTTGCTGTGATAAAGATCTATTATAAAATTTAAATAATCCTTAATCCATAGGCATTGCAAATGAAGTATTAGCGTTATAACCACTTATGCGTCCAATTCCGCTATTGAAGGTTCTTTTAGCAGCCGATTCAGTTCCAATTATTTGTGAAAGGGACTGCAGGTTTCCATTTATATACATTTTATTGTTTGTATATGAGACATCTGTTCTCATTTCAAATACATAATGTGCCCATTTACTTGAGATACCAAGACCACTTACAGTGGCGGATGAAATTCCATGAACATCTGAATTATTAGTGTTAAATCCAATGCCTCCCAAATATGTGAAAACATCATATTCAAAAAAACCAAAAGGCATTGTAGAATGAAAACTTTTAATCTTTGCCCATAATTCGACAGTAATTGTATTGCCCATACCAGCTACATTAAAAGGTGCATGATCATTTACACCATCAAAAATAAAAAAACCATTGTTTGTTGTACCAAAACCTGGTCCATTGACTAAGGTGACACCTATACCTGAAATCAATCCATTTACTGTTATTCCAGAACCGACATATGATCTTGGATTTGCAGCATCAATATAAAAAAGTAAACCATTGGTAATGACTTTTGGATTATATTTTGTTCCCATTATCTGCCAATTTCCTGAATTCGCATGTAGCCAGAAGTGGAAGATCCATAAACTCTGATATTGTCATCAGCACTTCCCCATTTTGCTTGAACAGTAATAGCAATTCCTGATGTAGAAGTGTTTGTATATCGACCTGAAATTGGGAATATAGTTCCTGATCTTGTACCACCGCCAACCTGGCCAACCATAATTTGATTTTTCTCTACAATAGCTGATCCAGCAACTGTTATTCTTGAAAAGAAGTCGTCAGTAGTTGTTCCATTACTAAAATCATAATGAGCATCAAACTCAATCCATAAATGAGATGTAGAAGATTTTGGGGTGTAAGTTATAGTAGCAACATTGGTGTATGTAGTAGAATTAATTGTTGTTGTAGCACTCATACTTAAGTCAGAATTATTATAAACTCTTGTGTTTATAACTTCTCCAACATCCCATGCAGAACGAGTTACAATTCCGTTTCTATCAAGTGACCAAAGCTCTGACCCTCCAGCTTCGTTCAATTCTCTTACAATTCTAAATTTAGTTGTTCCAGTACCTGAATAGAATGTATCAATTCCCATATTTCTATTGTTTGCCCAATAGAATAATATTGCTGGCGTATCAACTGTGCCATTATCTAAAGCAACATCACCACTACCAATATTTTTTGTGTAAGTATTTGTGCCTGAATTAATTGATCCAGTAAGATTTAAATTTCCTCCCACAAATAATGATTGGCCAATTCCTGCACCACCTGACACTGTAATTGCTGCAGATGAGACCCCTGTTGCTGCAGTAGTGTTTGTGATTCTTACAGTTCCACCTATGTTTGCATTTCCTGTAATTCCCAGGCCACCATTAATAATAATTGCACCTGAGGTGGTTGACGTGCTGTTGGTGCCTGCATTTGCATTGAAAACGCCTCCAACATAGGCATTTCCAGATACTCCAACTCCGCCGACTATTCTTAAAGCTCCAGTGCTAGTAGATGTTGAAGCTAATCCATTACCTATTTGAGTAAATCCACCAAACTCATTTAAAGTAATTGTCTGACCTGCTGAAGCTGAAATGATTGGCAAGCCAGATATGTCACTTACAGAAAAGATTTCTCCACTTGATAAATTATTATCAATAGAAAATAATTGACCAGAGCTCCCTTCCCAAGCTAGTGTTGTGTCTGATTGAACAGACATTGTGATGACCGTTCCTGCAGACCCTACATATGTAAAAGTAGGTGTTACAGATACGCCAGTTGATCCTAAAGCTATTGTATTACTAGATAATTGTCCAGATATTCCTAAACCACCAGATACAATTAAAGCACCAGTATTTGTACTGGTTGAGTTTGTGCCTGAATTAACAATAAGAGTACCAGTCGTCAATCTATTGTCACCAATAGTAATTCCAGAACCTGTAAAAACTTGAGTACTACCCGCTGCTGTATTTAAATTAACTCCGACTAAATATTTTAATGTTGTAGATGCAGAAGTATTTACAAGTGCTGCAGAAGACGCTGTTCCTGACAAAGAACCATTAAATGTTGTGGCACTTAAAGTATTTCCTAATGCACTTACTCCTGATAATACAAAAGCTGGAGTACTTCCAATTGAAGCATTACTTCTTGATCCAGTTAAATAAATTGTAGACGTTGTATCAAGAACAACATTGATGTTTGCTGCATTAGTAGCAGTGCCTGCTGTTCCGGCATTAGTTGATGTACCAGCAGTACCTGCTGATACTGAAGTGCCTGCAGAACCAGCATTTGTAGCAGTACCCGCTGTACCAGCGTTAGTTGCCGTGCCAGCAGTACCTGCTGATATTGAAGTTCCAGCACTTCCTGCATTATTAGCAGTTCCCGCCGTTCCAGCCGAAGTAGCAGTAGTTGCGTTGCCTGAAAACGTAGTTGCAGTTAAAGTATTTCCTAAAGCTGAAACACCAGACAAAACATAAGTCGGAGTATTTCCAATCGATATATTACTTCTTGAGCCAGTTAAATATATAATTGATGTTGTATCAAGAATTATATTTCTATTGCCCGTGTTAAGTGAAGAAGATGCACTTCCGGCGTTTACTGCAGTTCCAGCACTTCCAGCAGTAACGGATGTACCAGCTGATCCTGCGTTAGTAGCTGTACCAGCAGTACCAGCGCTTGTTGAAGTGCCTGCCGTACCAGCTGAAACAGATGTTCCAGCTGTGCCTGCATTAATAGCAGTTGTAGCTGATCCAGCAAATCCAGCATTTGTAGCTGTACCTGCTGTTCCAGCAGAAGTAGCTGTAGTAGCAGAGCCAGCATTACCTGTAATTGATCCACTTATTGTAGAAGAAAATGTTTTAGTTCCCGCAATTGTTTGTGTACCAGTATTAATTAAACCTCTGGCACTAGCTGATGCATCAGGAATGTTGAAAGTGTGTGTAGATCCAGCTGAACTTATAGCAAAATCCGTACCTGCTGTTCCAGTGGCAAATACTTGAGTAGGCGCAGTCAAAGTATTTAATGTTAATCCTGAGCCAGAGCCAGTTGCTGTCATCAAAATCCAAGACAGATTTCCAGAAGGATCCGAACTTAATACTGAAGTTCCCGTTGCTGGAGTCATTGGGGGTAAAGTATAAGTTGTACTACCAGTTGCTGAAGAAATGAATGCTGTAAAATAATTGCCATTAAAAAGCTGAAGTTTTTGCCCTACAGATACATTTCCACTTATTCCAGCTCCACCAGAAACTTGAAGCCCGCCTGTATTTGGCGAAGTTGATGCAGTGCTGGATGTAATAAATATCTCAGAGGCGCCAATGGCAGATGTAGAAGGAATTGTAAAGTTTCTTTTAATTGCTATAGACATTTATTAACCTCTTATAAGTATTCCAGAACAAGTATAGACAGTTGACGCATTTGAAGGAGTGACTAAGAGTTCTACATTTCCAGCTAAACTTAATTGAGCGTCATATGTTGATAGAGCTACGTTTCCTGGTCCTAAAACTTGTGCATACTCGGTCATAAAAATATCAATTCCATCAGTTGTCAAAAGTATTTCTATTGCATTGACTTCAAACCCAGAAATAACTTGAATTGTATATTTTGCTGTTCTGTATACATTTGAATCATAAGAATGTAATACTTGGTCATTTGTTGTTGTAGTCGTAACCAAATATGAAGAAACTAATTGGGTTAAATCAGCAACCCCTACTGTTGATGCATTTAACTGACCACTTACACCAATTCCACCATAAACAAGCAAATCTCCACTTGATGTATTTGCTGAGCCTGATGTAGAAGTTAAAACTACAGGACCTGATGAAATAACTGTACCAAAACCAGTTATTCTTAATCTCTCAGTGGATAAATCTTGGGATTCTGAGTCAGTGTAAAAAACAACCTCTCCATTTAAATTACCACCACCCAAAGGAGACGTAATTTCTTCGACCTTCATACCAGCAAAACGATTAATGTTTTGTCCTTTTGCTATACCAAAGAAAATAACACCAGTACTTCCACCTACAGTAAAATCTGCTGGAACACCACCTATGTAGTTATCTTTACTAACATAGATATTGTTTACAGCATATAGGTCACTATCAAATGTTTTTGCACCATATATTGTTTGAGCATGGGGTGAAATTAAACCAGTAACACCAGAACCAGTCAAAGGTAAATTAAATGTATGGGATCCACCAATAGAAGAAATACTAAAATCAGTTCCATCTTTACCAACAGCAAATGATTGATTTAAATCATGCAAGCCATTTATAACCGTTATTCCAAATCCTGATGCAGTTGTACCAGCTCCAAATCTTGAAGATGCATCAACCCATTGGTTTGTATCAGTATCTTGGTAATATACTTTTAATTGACCCTCTTCTGTATGCCACCATAAATCACCAGAATTAGGAGAAACTGGTGCTGCATTTGTCATTGCAACACCAGTAAATGATGAAGTAAAAGTTATGACATCACCTGAATAAGTGATAGTCATTCCTCCGCCAGCTGCAAGATTTACAGTGGAACCCAAAGCAACTGTGGTTTCGCCTATACCAATATAGTCGTATGTTAAACCTACACCACCGCCACCAGACCCATATCCATTACCGCTAGATGTTTCTACCCATTGGGGATTTGTTCCATCAAAATAATAGATATATAAATTGCCTTCTTCAGAGTCCCACCAAAGTGTGCCGTATCTTGGCGATGCTGGAGGAACTACATCAGTAATTACATCTCCAACATAAGTCCAACCAAGGCCAGCTGCTCCATCAGTATATAAAACTTGAAGTCCTTGCCCATCGTCTGCAGGCAAATTATAAATGACAGAATCTGTTGCCGTAGATTTAAAACCAGTATATTCTGAATTATCAGAATTATATAATCTTAATTCAGATTGATTATATACATTTACGCCATCAAAAAATGATTTTAAACCTTTAAAGTTTTGAGCAACTGTAGAAGCCATACCTGAAACAAATTCAGAGGCATATGGTAAATTGAATGTATGTGAAGTTCCGATAGAAGAAATATTGAACGTACTTCCAGAAAATCCAACACTGAAAGTTTGATCAGATCCATACAAACCATTTAAACTTGTAATTCCTGTTCCAGACCCAGGAATTGGCTCTCCACCCGTACCTGCAAAGACTTCAACCCAGTATGTTTCAGCACCATCATAATAATATATAAATAAAGTGCCATCTGTGCTGTCATACCAAAGGTCACCAACATATGGACTAGCAGGGGGCGTTTCACCAATTGATACACCTTTGTCAACCCAAGTCAGAACTCCACTTCCATTAGTAGAGAGTATCTGCCCACTCGTACCAGTTCCGTTTGGCAATGTGAATGTAGTTGATGCGGTTGCGGCTGATTTAATTCCGCTGTAGTAGAGATTAGAATCGGAGTATATTCTTAATTCTTTTCCATCTCTAATTAGTAAATTATCATAAAAACTTTTGACACCACCAATTGATTGAGTAGTGCCTGTAATTAAACCAGTTACACCTACGCCAGCATTTGGTATATTGAAAGTATGAGATGTACCAGTTGATGAAATATTAAACTTGACGCCGGAATTACCAACTACTAATGTTTGATTTATTGAGTCAAGATTATTTAAAGATACAATACCAGTAGTAGCAAATCCACTACCAGTCCCGCCTGTACCGCCTGTAATTCCAAATCCACCAACATACCTATAACCAGTAATATAGTATGGCGCTTTTGCAATTGTTGTAGCTGCAGACTGATAATTGGTGGTAAAAATTAAAATACCAGTTTGATAGTCAAAATACCAATCAGATGGATCTGTTGTTGTGATTTGGTTACCATCTTTATCATATAATTTGATTTCGTAACCTAAAGATGGACTTAAGCCAGCTTCATTGTATTTATCACTAACCCAGTTGAATAATCTACCAGTTGCTCCTGCTCCGACTAGTTGGTTTGCAAAAGCAGTTTGGCCTGCTCCAGTACCATTGAATATAGTGGCAAAATATGTAAGCCTGTCGGATACTGTTAAGTCTTCAACAAGAGTTAAGCCAGTTCCACTAGAGTAATCATAGTATTCTAGTAATCCCGTAACACCAGTTCCAGGAGGCGTACTTGGAATTGTGTCAGATTTGATATCAGTGTTATGGATGTCAAGAGATCTAGCACCAATCTCTTCAAACACCTTGTTAGTAGTCCAAGTAACTCTTTTATTACTTAACTTTTTAAAACTAATATCTTCTTTGGACCAGGACATTTTTAGCTACTTGTTACTTGAGTAATTGTTTTTGTTGAATTTTCATTGAATATAATTGATAATCTATACCTATTATTATTCAGAGCAGTGCTATAAGTACTACCTAAAGACCATGCAATATTAGAACCTGAAGTATTTGTCAAGTCTTTTGCACCAATTGCATTTGCTTTGTCGATACCTGTTCCACCTAAGCCAACTGCAATACCAAGGTCAAACCATACATCATCAGTCTCGAGATAAATTAATAAATTAAGACCTGTTGAACCAGTACCAGATGTGCCATAAGCGTAAATATCACCAACAGAAATACCAGAAAAAGCTAATGTTCCAGATTTTGTTGCACCAGCTTTGCTGAACCATCTTTGATATTCAAAATAAGTGTCTGCAGAATAATCATTTGCGGAACCAGCCCATTGAGCATCATATTCTGCTTGTATTGGCACCCTTAAAGTTCCGCTTCTGACTTGAGCATAATTGTTTGAAAGATTGTCTAAACTACTAAATGCTGTTCCTGATCCTGCACTATCATTTACCAATCTGTAAACCTCATCTTGGAAATATTCGATGTAAGCAGTAGAGACATTTCCATAAGTATTGATGTAATAATTAATTGCAGTATTTGAGCTAGTAGAGTTAATTACCTTATATAATCCTACAGTAAGGTATTTATTGAATGAAGATTGATTAGCAGTATCTAGAGTTGCTGTAACATAATTCAAACCAGATCTATCATACGTAGCATTATAAACAGGTGTACCGCTTTCTTCTCCACTCAAATTAATTGTAGCTAAACCTGTAGCAGAAATATTGGCTACTCTAGTTGCATTGTAACATCTGTTAAAAATACCAGAAGCTGCAACAAAAGTTACTTGCCAAGATGTGCCTATTTTATAATATTTTAACCCTGACAAATACTTAAATGATTCAGTAGTTGCAGTATTAGATGGGCCAGTAGAAAAAGATGGAGTTGCAGATCCCCCAGTACTATATGTATCTTTCCAAACTTCATATAAATTAGATTCACTTGAAGAACCAATTGACGAAGGTGTCCATCTTAATGAGTTTCCAGCATAACCATCTGTAGATTGTGTATATGCTTGAATATTTGCATTAGCTTTATTCCATATTGTGTTTGTGGTGCCTAATGCAGTCACTCTCATTGTTCCAAGAGTGTAAGTTGGAGTTGGATTTGTTGTTAAGTCAATAAAAGAGACTGCAGTACCACTAGTATATGTAGAATCATATAAAATATGCGATATAGTTCCAAATGATGCAGTATCACCAGCTTTACCCGCAAAAAACTTAGAAGCTGGAGTGCTTGCTAATGTCAAAGATCCTGTAACGTAATATCTTGAAATTGTTGAACCAGTAGATATTCCAG
>JACCDX011666797.1_pt1 | contig 10620 bp, 26 predicted proteins | sample 7449681 | NCBI WGS metagenome assembly JACCDX01 (sample SAMN15323450, study PRJNA562643) | freshwater metagenome | isolation source: river surface water | place: USA:Blue River Watershed | collected 2017-08-18
GTGTAATTTTTTTTGTTAATATATGTGACAAACAAGGTGTGGAATGTGACTAACGCTTAGTTGAGTGACTAATTAGTAAGATGACTAAGTGGATGGTATGTGGAATGAGTGTGAAGGGAATATATAAAACAAAAAGGTGTGGTCTGCCCTTTGTGTGCTCCTCCCCTCCCCTCCTGTAACACTCCTTGTATATACAAAATGATCACCAAAACTTGTCCAATCTGAGCCTGAATAAAGAATGTTCGCGGGTGAAAATCTGAAATTGAAGCTAAGATAACATTAGAAGTAAAATGTTTTTGCACAGCATGCTTAGTCAAACAACTAATTAGTCAAATGACTAAGCACGTTGTATAGTAAGTTAAACGTAATTTTTTTATTTGGGGTTTTTGGTTTAACAAGGTAAACCCTTGCCTCTTTTTACTCAAAAATTTCTTTATTATATTTAATTATAAATTTTAAAATAATATGACAGCTAAAGATTTATTTAATGAATTTAAAGTGAATGATTTGTTGAATGATAGACGAGAATATGATGTTGATGATTTAATGAATGCTTATCCAGGCCTAATAGAATCAGAAGCAATTTTATTAGAATCGATGTTGCAAGATATAGATTAATATTTTCTTTATTATATTTAAATTGTAATTAATTAAATAAACAAACAATGATAAAAGTTGGAGACAAAGTAAGTTGGGTAGTAGATTTTTGGGAAGATGGTTATGGTTGGAAATGGAAAACATATACTGGTGATGTGCTTTCAATTAAAAAAGAATACGTTCCAGGTGGGATTGGAGTTTGGGGCTATATTCTAGAATGTAGAGATGATGAAACAGGTAAAATTTATTTTGATCATCAACCTACATTAAAAAAGATATAAATTTCTTTATTATATTTATTTTATAAAAAATAAACAATATGAGCAACTACAATTTAGTATTAGAAATCATTGAAACTTTCGAGAATTATTTATTGGACGAAAAATTCAGGAATGAATTTAAGCCAGAACAAAACGTAACTAAAGAACAATTTTATTCGTTTTGTGAGGAATATATTAATGGTATGAGTGGTAATATGAAGAAATATTATAAAGGATATATTGACAAAAATTGGAAGTATATTGAAAGTGGGGGTGACGATAGTGTATTTGATTTTTAATTTTTTCTTTATTATATTTACTGAGTAAAAAAATTAACTAATATGAAATCAATATCATTAGTACAGACAGTAACACACAGAGTAACATTCTTTGAGGATGATTTTGAGAATGTAGAACAATTTGAGGCATTTGTTGAATCGTTACATAATGATATTGAATTAAAAAATGATTGTTTTTTTGACAATGTTGATAGAGACGAGTATAGAGATGAAGACGCTACGTATGTAACGATTGAGGAGTAGTATTTTCTTAATTATATTTACTGAGTAAAATAAACAATATTATCATGAAAGAAAGAATGGACAACCTAATTAGAATCAGCGACAATAATCAATTTATTATGTCAGTGATTGGAATGTTTGAGGAATTAGAGAGAGAAGGATTCGAGAGAGAGGATATCAAAGAATTTATAAAGGATAAAATTGACGATATATTATAGTCAATATTTTTCTTAGTTATATTTAATTAAATAAAAATTAACTTAAACAATATTATTATGAAGCTAATGTTCACAGTACCTGCAGCAGTTGAAATCACAATTGAGGTTGATGCCAAAACAAAAGAGGAAGCAATCCAGAAATTTTATGAAGCTGAGTTTGAAATAGTTAGTGAGGAAGTTTATGACTGGGATTATTCAGATGTAGAAGAATTTGAGGTGGTTTAAGCCTCAAATTTCTTTATTATATTTAACCCGGTAATTAATTAACTAAAACAAACAAACATGAAATTAAAGGTAATTAAAGATTGTTATTTTATCAGTGATGGTCGTTCTTATGAGTGGGAATATTTAGACAAAGAAGAATTGTTTGATACAGTTAACCATTTATTAGTAGTAGGCGATATTTGGGAAACATCAACTGAACACCCCGAACTATTGATTTGTACATCAGGTGAATGGAAAGATGAATATAATGAAGGTTGGTGGGAATATGAAGATGTAAGTAGATTTTTTGAGGTGATTGATTAAAATTTCCTCATTATATTTAACGAGTAAATAATTAAAAAATAATATATGCAAACGTTTCAAATGTTAGGGAGTGCTTTTTTATTAGGTGTATTCGTAAAATTCGTTTACACGTTTATTAAAAATCGTAATTATATTTTAGAGGCAGACAAATATGGTCGCCGTCACAAACGTGATGTTCGTAACGGTCGATTTGTAAAAATCTAAAACCATTTGGTCGAGTGGTGGAACAGGTAGACACGCAGGACTTAAAATCCTGTGAGCCGAAACGCTCGTGTGGGTTCGACTCCCACCTCGACTACAATGTGCTATTGACTCCTCCTCTTATTAGGAGGTAAGCATCCGACAGTAACATCGGACGGGCAATGTTAGTAGTAAGCGGTAAGGAAAAGACGAAAAACACAGTCAGGTGGTGAAAATGGCGCCGGATTCAAACGCCGTATAAAATATCGGTACGTGTCTGAGGCTATGAATTATTACAGGTTCGAATCCTGTCCTGACTACAATATTGTTTATTAGTTAATTATTAGTATCGAAAGGCACGTTTCATTGAGATGTGCCTTTCTTAATTATATTTAACTCGTAATAAAAATAACTAACAAATAATATGGTAGACATCATCAAGTGCCTCGAATTCAAAAAATTACAATGGTCAATCAATGCTGATATTGATCAAATCGGTTACACGACTATCGTTAAAGCAGACCGTTTAGATGAAATGGTGGAAGAATTAACACCTGAGGAAATAGAGTATATATTAGAATGGAATGATTGATGGCAATCGTTTCCTAATTATATTTAATTATAAATTAATTAACAAATAAACAAATATAATATGTCAGCAACTATCAGACGCCAACACGTAAACAACAACATTCCGTCCCACATTCCGTTCCGCAGATTAAATGGTCGCACCTATATTCGATTCGACTACTGCCCAGAACAATATGATAACTATATTATGATCGACGGTGTTAAGTACTTCGAGGGTAATAAAATAAGAAAACCACGTGCCAAAAAATTAAAGCCAATTATTATAAGATAACGGCTCACGAATTTCATAATTATATTTAATCATAAGTTAAAAAAAATTAATAAACAAACAAACATTATTATCATGAAAAATTCAGTTAAATTAGGTCGCCCAGTTAATCCAAGTTCAAATCGTCAAATCGAATTAGCCAAGAAGGCAGAGTTACGTGCCCAAGGTTTAATTAAAAGAGGTCGCCCAGTAGTTGAGGGTTCTAAAAACGCAGCCATTAAGGCAGCCAGAGCTGAGAAAATAGCAAATGGTGAAACGTTACGTAAAGGACGCCCAGTAAATAATAATAGTAAGCGTCAGCAACGAATTGCCGAGTTGGCAGCACGTAAAGCAAATGGTACATTTAAATTAGGTCGCCCAAAAATGAGTGTAACGATTGAAGTGCCTGCCAAGGCTAAAGTGAGTAAGAAAGCAAAGGTGACCGTTTAGGTCACCACTTTCTCATTTATATTTAACTCACAAATAAATAAGCAATATGAAATACACATTATGGCTCACGCCAAGGCAATTAGCCTATCTAAAGGACAAATCATTAAAAATGCGTGTGACTCGAGTAAATGAGGATCTAATCGAAACAGAAGTTACCATTAAGGATAGATATGACTTGTTATTATTCTACTCAGCTGCTAGAGCAGACGGAATGCAAGAAGGATTATCATATACAGATAGTACTTTCTAAATTATATTTAATTATTAATTAACTAAAACAAATACAAATATGTTATCACAAAACGAAATCAAAAAAATCGCTCAACGTCAAGCTGAATTGAAGAAAGAAGGTGCTATATTCTTATCATTCTCGGGAACAATAATTGTAATGGCTTCATGTTTTGGATTCTTATCTACTAATAATCCTGATTGTGTGATAGGATTAGTATTTGGATTTGCAATTGCAATGATTGGATTTATTGGATTGAAAGAATAATACTCAATCCGCCTAAGTAAAAATCAAATCCAATATATAAAATAATTCAGCATGATCAAATTAAGAACAAAACCGAGCAAACGCTCTAAACATATTGAAATGGTACATTCTAATATTAAACGCGTATTAGAATATCAAATCGCGCATATGGTCAGTGCTGTACATATAGATGAGGGAGGATATGTATTTTACTATACTAGCGAGGAGATGATTAATACTTCGCACCCTCGATATGCCTTACCGTTTATTAAAAAAGCTTACGCTAAATACATGTTATAGCAAAAATATCGCGCTGTTAAAAAAATATCGCGTGTACTAAAAAAATTTCTAAAAATATGATCGATAGCGGATCGGTATCGATCCGACCGCGCATCGCTCCCACGCTAATTGCGTTCCCTATACGTGGTGCTGATATCCGTGTGCCCGATATACGCACTCTCAACACTTAAACGATCTTTACACCCGCGCCCCATATATACGAATATAAATTTCGAAATAACCCTTTTGATCTAAAAATCCAAGATCGCAAATCTTAATCTTTATAAATTTTTTTGTAAAAGCAATTGTATATACGCTTGCCTACCCAAAATTTCCTTACCATATTTACATGTTATGAAATGGAAAAGATTAATATGTAAAATTTTTGGTCATCGTTACCAATATAATTTTGGTTGGGCACCTAACCGTTGTAAATGTTTACGTTGTGGTTTATCTTGGAAAACTATAAATAACCCAAACTATATTCCAGGCGAATCAAATCCATTATCAGAAGATTTAGAAATTTGGGTTGAAGATAAATAAATTATGAAAAGAAGAGATTTTATAGCTGCTTTAGCTACAATTACATTAGCACCATTTGTTAATTTAGGTGCTCCTAAAGACAATTCACCTTTATTTTATCAGGTTGATTTACCTGCTTTTTTAGCACACTATATGATTGAAGGTAAAGGTGTTGAACCCTCTTTACAACAACGTGCTTTTATTGTCGAAACTTTTAGAGTAAAAACATCATTTAAAAATTGGATTGATACTATGAGAAAGGATAATCATATTGTTGTTTATGATTGGTGGGTTCAAGAAGCACCTACTACACCTTTTGATAGTGCCGTTATGATTAGAGCAGCTTTATTGAATAAATCTATTCCTTATATTATGTCAGGATTTAAACCAAGATTTAATTATACATTAGATAAAAAATAAATTATGAAAATATTTGTAAAAATTATTATACCTTTTATTATTGGATTTATTGTATTCCAACTATTTTTTCAGTTGGTGTTAAAACACAATAATACAACTCCTCAATCTACTGATATATCAAAAACTGATTCGTTACAAAACGTTATAAACGATTTACAAATTGAATTAAATCAAAAAAATCAAGAATGGGATAAAGCTGAAGATCGTTATGAATTAGCCTTGTTTGAATATAAGTATGGTATTGATGCAATTAAAATTAAATACCCAGATGCGTATCGTGAATTTCATCGTATAATTGCTTTTAAAGAAAATTATAATAGAGTAGATGAAATAGAAAATAATAAAAGATTATCTTATGGAAAATTTAACAAATAAAGATCAATCGGCTTATCGTAAACTAACTAGTTACGAAATAAGTCGTTATGTAAAATATGCACACGCATACGCGTTTCGTCAAATTGGAGACTTGGCTTGGGAAGTTGACTATTTCCGTGAAAAATCCACACGTAAATTTAAATCGCCAAAATATACGCATCCTAATTTTTAGTAGTAAAATCCACGTTTTTTACACGTAGGTTAACAGTATATATATTTATTATTATAATATAATATCATTATATCCAAATTTAATATAAAATAATATGGCAACATATCTCTTTCGCGACGCAAACAAAGCAGCTTTTACAAATGGCTTAAATGCCTTATTTGCCGACAATAAGCTAGAGCGCGAAATTTCCTCTAATGATTTGATTGATACACCAAGTGCGGGTAAAGCCGAATTTACATTGTTTATTACCGATGATCCTCAAGAAATTTCCATTGTAGACCAAGCAATTAAAGATAAACATTTTGGTTTTCCTCTAAGACAAATTGATTTAAAATCTATTGTTAAAGAATCTAAAAGAAAATCCAAAAAGAGTTTGGCATAGTCTTTCTCCTTACTATATTCGTTCCACGGGATAAGAAGCAGAATAAAAACACGTTAGATGAATGATAGAAAGAACGTGTAACACGTGTAAGACACGATAAACGTTATACAAGGTGTATATACGTATAAACATATTAAAACCAAGACGGTATGCGTTATAAAGAACAAGCAATGAATAAAGTTGGGCAACTAGAAAATATGATGAGAACATTAGATTTCTTAGTTTCTCGTTCTCAACCACAAGATGAGATTTTACAATATATCTCTGAAGTGAAAGAAAAAGTAGAAGATTTACGTTCAATTTTGTCTATTGAACATAATGATTTTGAAACTTACGGAAATTAATTTTAAAAATAGGTTATGACTTTAAATGAAGAGCAATTGCTTACTAATTGGAATACGTTTTTAGATTATATTAAAGAATATATCACAGGAGAACGTAAACAAAAATTATTAGATTTTTACAACAAATATGAAGAACGTTTCATATTGTTACCCGCTTCTCATAAACCACAGTATCACAATTGTTTTCCTGGTGGTTATGTAGAACATGTTAATCGTGTTATAAAAGCAGCTTTACAAGTAAATCAATTATGGCAAGATTTCGGCACCAAATCAAATCATACAGTTGAAGAAGTTGTATTTGCTGCTTTAAATCACGATTTAGGTAAATTTGGAGATTTTGCAAATGAAGCAGTTTTACCTAATCCATCTGAATGGCATGTTAAAAACAGAGGTGAAATTTACACATTCAATACTCAGTTAGATTATATGACAGTACCTGATCGTGGTTTATGGTTATTAACACAATTAGGCATTTCGGTATCTAAAAACGAATATTTAGCAATCAAGTTACATGATGGTTTATATGATGAAGCCAATAAACCTTATTTAATGTCTTGGTCGCCAGAAACTAAATTAAGAACATCATTACCTTACATTATACACCAGGCTGATTTATTAGCAGCACGTGTTGAATTTGAACGTGAATGGATCGATAAGTTAAATAACACACCAGTTGAGGCACCAAAACCAGCAACAACTAACAGTTATAAACAAGATCCAAAACCTCAAATTAAAGAAAATGAAGGTTTAAAAAATGCAATGGCTTCGTTTTTTAATTAATTAAAATTATGGAATACGTATTCATTACATTAACACTTATAATTTTTATATTAGGATATATTATTTATAACCTAACTACTAAAGCAGAAAAATTAGAAAAATTGGTAGACGATCAAAATACTTATATTGATCGTCTTTCCGAATTAATAGATTTATCAAATAAAAAAATCGGTGAATCCGAGATTGCTAATGCTTTCAAAACTGACGATGAAGTTGGTTTCTTCTTTGAAACATTACAGGAGATTCAGTCTCAATTAAATTCATTCAAAACAAGAAAATAATTATGGAGTTAGAAACCTCTACGGAGGAAGTCCTTTTAACTAAAAAAGGAACAATCCGCAAGCGTAAACCCAAGAAAGCAAACGTTTATTTTACTCAAGAAACAGAAGATGCTATATTAGCTTATTTAGCTTCTACTGATCAAGTTTTTAGAAATAAAATATTTGATGAAAAAATTAATTATGCTTTTCATAAATTAGCAGAAAATATTATTCATACATTTAAATTTTATTATACTGATGTTGATACTATAAATGAATTAAAACATGAAGTAGTTGCTTTTTTACTTGAGAAATTACATTTATATCAACAAGCTAAAGGTAAAGCTTATTCTTATTTTGGTACTATTGCTAAACGTTATTTAATTATTTATAACGAAAAAAATTATAAGAAAATAAAAGAAAAAGGAGAATTAACAGAAGCTGATGAAGATAAAACTATTGTTGAAGATTTAGTTCGTGAATCGAATGAAGAATACAATCATTTATCTGATTATATAGATTATTTTGTAGCTTATGTAGATAAAAATTTATCTACTATTTTCCCAAGACAGCATGATCAAAAAGTAGCTGATGTTGTTTTAGAATTATTTCGTAAAAGAGAAAATTTAGAAATTTTTAATAAAAAAGCAATATACATTTATATACGTGAAATGATAGATGTTGATACTTTTCAAATAACTAAAGTTATCAAGATATTAAAAACTATATATTACGATACATATAATGAATATTATGATAATGGTTATGTAAAACTTTAATAAAACCATATTTATCATAAAATATAAATATTATGGATTTTGAATCAAAAATTTTTGGTAATAAATCATTTTCAGATCTTTTAAAAAATATCTACGATAATTCTAGAGAAAAAGAAAAACAAATAAAAGATTTAATTTCAGGTCTTAAACCATTAGTTGCAGATACTCAATCTGCTTTAATGGTTGTACCTTTAATTAAAGAATATTTAGATGTATCTGTAAAAAATGATGATTCGTTAATTAAAATGGCAGGTATTATTCAACGTGCTATGGCTAATTCTGGAGGTGGATCTGATGATTTTATTTTAAGTGAATCTGAAAAAGAACAATTATTAAACGCTGTTCAATCTATTGATAATGAAGTAACTAAACCTATACCAACTCATGATAGTAAGGAATAGTCAAGGTAGTTTTTATAATACTTTAGGAAATACTTCTGTTTCTAAAGCTTCTAGTTTAGGAATAGGAAAAGTATTTCATATTGTAATAGATAGTAATTCTCCTGGTTTTTTTGATTGGTCAAATATTGGAGATGTTTATTATATTAATTTAGATGAATCTTATCCTAGTGATGAAGATATAAATAATCCATCAATATTATCTACTTATCCAATTGCTAAACCTTATTTCTTTTCAGATACTTTTTTCCCTGTTATAGGAGAAATAGTATCATTAATAACTGGGCCTGGTCGTTCAACTAAAATACAAGGTCAAACTCAAGTTTATTATCTACCTCCATTTAATTTATATAATAACGTTAATCATAATTCTCAAGTTATTTATAATGTAGACGATAATGGTGATCCTATTTTAGGGAATAATATTGATGAAAAAAATACAAGAAATCCTTTAGTATTTGAAGGTGATCATATTTTAAATTCTCGTTGGGGTGCTAGTTTACGTTTTGGTAGTACTTTAAAAGCTAATGAAGGTGAAAACTGGTGGAGTGTTTCTGGAGATAATGGTGATCCTATTACATTATTAGTAAATGGATATTTTATAGATAAAGAAGATATTAATCCTTATTTAGAAGATATTAATAAAGATGCTTCATCATTATATTTAACATCTACTCAAACTGTAACTAATTTTATTCCTAAAGCAACAATAGAAAAAAATGCAATTACATCAGCTGTAGATACTAATGTATATGGTGGTAAATCCCAAGGTATATTATCTGCTAATAGAATTGTTTTAAATTCTTCTAAAGATGATATATTATTATTTGCTTCTACTAATTTTGAAGTTGGAGCTAATAATATTCATTTTGATGCTCAAGAAAGTTTATATATAAATGCTCCTAAAATATTTTTAGGTCCTATAAAAAATAATTCTTTAGATCCTACTGTTAATAATGATATGCCTCAACCTGTATTAATGGGTTATGATACTCAATTATTTTTATCTAAATTATTAAATATATTAAATAAATTTTCATCTGATTTAACTACAGCTATATCTGCGCCAGCTGGTAGTAAAGAATTATCTGTTACTGTTCCTGCTACAGCTTTACAACAATCTTTAAGTTCATTAAGAAATGAATTAAATGATATATTATCCGAAAGTACTTACGTTTCTAGATAAAATATAATATGACTAATATAAAAGGTCTGGTTAGCAAAAATGCTAAAAAAATAAATAATCGAGCTAAAAAAATAGCTAAAGGAGTTAAAAAAAGAACTCAGCAAGTTGCTAGATTTGCTAAAAGATTAAACGCTACTTTAGTTAATATTAAACGATCTGCTGAGATTGTTGAAGAATTAGCTCTTATAGGTATTGAAATAGAAACTGTTGAAAATATTACTCTACCAGTAGAATTAAATAAAATAAATAGTGATCCTGCTTATTTAATTAGAAATTCAGATACAGACGAAGAAAAACAAAATAAATTAGAACGTAAAAAAGAAGCAGAAGATAATACTAATAAATTTTATGCTGAAAGATTAGAATTATTAAGAAAAACAAAAGAACAATTAAAGGAAGAATATAGTAAATTAAATGATAGATGGTTTGGTTTAAAACGAACTGAAGCAGAAAAAGCTTTAAAGAAAAATCATGATAAAACAGATGAAGAATTAAACAATCAAAAAAATAAAAAGAAAAAAATTAGTTATAGTGATATAGTTAGTACTATAAGTTTTATTGCTTCTATAGTATTAGAATTTATTACTATTAATAATAAAAGAATAGAAACTTTAGTTGATCAAACTAATGAAATTATATCAGCTGCTAATAATAAA
>JACCDX010174385.1_pt1 | contig 10619 bp, 6 predicted proteins | sample 7449681 | NCBI WGS metagenome assembly JACCDX01 (sample SAMN15323450, study PRJNA562643) | freshwater metagenome | isolation source: river surface water | place: USA:Blue River Watershed | collected 2017-08-18
ATCAATGTGGTAAAGAATGCGGGGAAATTCCAGCTTACTACGGACATAAAGGGTTTTCATAACCTCAGCTGTTTCCTCCTCGGAGAGCTTTCGGTGGGGTGGAACAGCCCTGTGTTTCATAGGGTTGCTTACAAGTTGCTTGATATGGAAGAAACTTACTCTCGCCTTCATACGATTCCAGGCACGAATGGCGGCAGCGTGAAAGGCGTCATTCATCATCTCGGAAAGAACCAGAATAACTTCATCCTCCGCAGAATTCAGGCGATTCGGATTTTCCTCCGAGAATAAATTATTGACCTCGTTCTCCACCTTGAGACGGTAACTGACATCCACCCAATAAATGACATTACAACGTTTGCCATCGGCATTTGTCACCTGAATCTTGAGATTTGCAACGGAGGTTGTTGCAAGCTTCTGAACCTCCACGGCTGACTGGTTTTCGTAGGACTCCGTTGCATAACCACGATTTTTGAGAATCTCAAGAATCGTGGGGCGTGTCCGGGCAATCAAATCAAGCAGTTCTGAGTCCATTCTATATTAAGCGGGGACACATGTTTGAAATCGTGGCTCAAATTTTTAGATCTTAATCACCTTGACATTCTCATCGCCGGCCCAGTTATCGGGTTTATTCGCAGAAACTACTGCTGGACCAGCGTCAGAGACAGGTTCAGTTTCAATAATCATTTCAGGCTGTTGCAGTTCCGATGATTGCTCAGAGAGCATGTTCAGGGGTTGTTGCTGTTGTTGTTGTTGCTGCTGCTCTGAGGGCTGGTTTTGAGGCTCCTGCTGCTGATCCATTGGCGGAATTGAGGTTCCAAACAGCATCTCATTAACTTTATCCACGATTCCGATATTGGATTCAGGTTTAAGTTCAGATCGCACCTGCATCAGAATCTTACCGAGGTGATTCTGGCCCTTTCCTGACTTTCCAACACCCCAATAATTATCCATTAGACTGACATTGCGAATCAGAGCATCCCCAGTTTCTAACAGCTTCTCTTTCAGTTTCTGATTTTGGGTAAATTTAGCACGAACCGCCTCCAGCATAATCTGGTTTCTAATATTCATCCAGTCGGGTCGTGTTTTGAAGTCCTTCGTTGCCCCCATTTTCTTAGCTGCCGCTGGTGTCTTAGCCAGCCGAATCTGTTCTTGATATTCCGGATTCTCTGTAAATTTCTGGGCCTGGAAATAGTGTTCCACAGTTGGCCACACCTTTCCATCCATATTCAACTTCACAGGGAAGTACGAACTGAACTCCTTATAGTTCTTAGTCTTCGCGTCAAAATCTACAGTCGTCTGACCAGGTTCAGGGGCGACTACAGCGGGACCTTCATTCCGTGCAGGCTGACCCTCATCCTCGGCGTCCTCAGGCTCATCCGCGGTAGTATCTACGGGTTGCGGTTGCTGTTGTTGCTGTATTGCAGGCGCATTAGGCTCCGGCAAAGAAGCAACCACAGCAACCGCCGTACTTTCGGCGCCCTGGGCTCCCTCTACCTTTCCCTCCAGTGCGCGCTGCTCCTCCTCGGACATCTCCGCTAGCACCTGTTCCGCCGCTGCATCTGACATCGGCTCACGGAGCCCACGGCTACCATTCGCCGTCAAGAAACGGAACCCCGCATTCATGAATGTCGTCAGCTCCTGATCCAGCAGCTTCATTGCATACGGCATCTCTACACGACTGAAGGTACAGCGTGACTTCCGTACGGGCATTACGAGACCAATGGTCTCCGCATTCACGCCCTGGTATGTCAGCGGACCGTCACAGGCGGGGCAAACAAATAGACCCTCGGACTCATTCACAACGGGGATAGTTCCGCAGCCATTGCAAATCCAGAACTCCGTACCATCCGAACGCTTCATCATAGACTCCCATAGGAAATCCGTTATTCCATGCGCGATCAGAACATCGCGTTCCATCTCACCAATACGCATACCGCCCTCGTTACCGCGACCACCGGTGGGCTGATGCGTACGAATTTCGCGCCGACCCGCCGCACGTGCATTCAACTTATCCTGTGTGAGATGTTTGAGACGCATGAAATGCATAGGGCCCATAAAAACCGAGGTGCTAAACATGGCACCCGTCATTCCGCTGTAAAGAATCTCTTCACCGTACCGGTTGAGCCCCATCATTTCCAGGGCATCACCCATAGCCTTCAGCGACGAATCATCGTTCATGAACGACGTCGCATTAATCTTCGCCCCCACGACGGCACCCAGCTTTCCAAACAGTTGCTCCAGCATCTGCGCCATTGTCATACGCGAAGGAATGCAGTGGGGATTCACCATTACGTCGGGCACGAGTCCATCGGCGGTACGTGGCATATCCACGGCATCAATGAGCATTCCCATGGTGCCTTTCTGGCCATGGCGCGTTGAGAATTTATCGCCTAGTTCCGGCACACGCTCCTCTAGAATACGCACTTTTACGAGCCGCATACCATTAGCCTGGTGAAGCACCGCAACTTTATCCACGCGGCCACGTGTAAATACCGTAGGAAGCAGCGAGGCATCGGCGATTTTACCGGCAGCCGAGTTTGTCAGATATCGGCCCACCAACACCGTTTTATCGTGAATCACGGTTCCCTCACGAATAATGCCGTTTTCGTCTAGAGCGGAGTAATCGTAGCCCGGATGGAGATCCGTCCATGCCATGATGTAACGGGGATTACCGATACGATAGACGATATTGGAGTCTGCCACGCGCTCTTCCTCCTCCACTGTCTCGTAACTGCGGAGTGCCAGGGAGCGAAACATACCGCGCTCAATACTACTACGATTAAAGAGGATACCGTCATCCTGGTTATAGCCATTAAAGGAGCAAATAGCAAATACGAGATTTGTACCGTAGGGCATTGAACCACCGGCTATTGCATCATGGTAAATGGTACGGCAAATGGCCCCCTCGCCGTAACACAACATAGATCCGTAGGTATCAAAGCGATTCTCGTAATTTGTTGCGTAGTAACCGATTCCCTGTTTGGACTGTGAACATGATAATTGATTACGCGGGGACTGATTGTGAGGGGCGTAGGGAATCATGGACGCCAGCGCACCCATGAGCGTGGAGGGGTGAATCTCAGCATGCGTATGTTCCGGCGAGAGATCGGCGACCGCACCCCACCAGCTCACATAGGCCTCATTACCTTCATATGAATCCATATATTCAATGCCGCCCACATGGGGAGCCAAGATCTTTACATAGTCCTCCAGGGTAGCTGATGCCTTTGTGCCGTTAGCACTGAAACCGAGTGGATCCACAAAGGCAACAGACGTAATTGGAAGTGCACGGGTTGCAGGAAAAGTACCCATAAGAAGATCGCGCCAACTTACATTAGCTAATGCCTTTGCCATAGCGGGCCATTGTCCGCCATTCAGATGCCAGAATGGGCGCAGGGCGCGTCCATCATCCAAATAAACACGCACCACATTCTCCGCTGTATTGAAACTAACGGAGGCCATAGGACTCAAACATCCCGTCCATTTCATGAGCTTAAGCACCTTTACGAGCATATCGGGTCGCTCCGTGAAGCCAATAGTACCACCATTAATCTGTACAGAGGTCGCAGATTCCATCATCCAGCGGGGTGCATCGGCGACTTCCACGACTCCACCGCGTTCTAACATCCAATTCATAACCGGCTCCATGGGAATAGCAATACTGACCTGTGTAAGAATACTGTAGTTCTTCGTAACACCGATATGTGCGCCGGTAGGCGTCTCGGAAGTGCAAAAATAGCCGACCTGACTTGTATGGAGCTGACGGGGCCCTACGAGTTTCAGAGAGGTATCAAAGTCCGAAACAACGCGCCGAGTATGACTAACTGAATCCATGTATGAAATTCTGGCTAGCGGTTGGATTACACAGCTCTTCATATTATGCTCATTCGTACCCCATTTACCACGGTAGCCACGCATAATAGCCGTATTGAGATCGCCCGTTGCAAGAATTTTAGGAAGATTGGCGGGCGTAAATAGCTGAAGAAAGTTACGTCCCTGGTACATAGTACGATTGTACATATACTGTACATCCAGCGCCTTCATCACCGCTTTCTTCCAGAGTTTCCAACACTCGCCGAAGAGTCCGCGTAAGAGCGCGCCCGCCGGCAGGAGTCGTTGCATACGAATATCGTCACGATTCGTCTGTGGCTCTTTGCCCATTTCTACGCGAATCATTTTACGGACGATTTCGGCGAGATACTGCGCACGCGCCAGGGGGCGATCAGGTACATGGGAAAAGAGGTGGGAATGCAGAATATCTAACACGTTCGCCACAATGAATCCCTTCGTCAGTGTTTTAAGAAACTCAATAGCATGTACTTGGCTGACAATGGGCCAAGCGTCATGTATGGATGGAAGCAAGGATGCCTCCATTGCAGCATCGGGAGCAGGTACAATCATACGCACAATCTCCTCGTCGCTGACGACGCCGAGGGCGCGGAAGATCGTAAAAAGGGGGACCGCACCCTTTACAAAGGGAATACTGACACGAATAGCGCCCTCCTCAATGAATCGCGTACCATGCATGCGATATATGGCCACACGGCGCGTCTGTTTGCTTACAGGATGCTGACAGACCACCGTTGCATAGGTATCAATCTTCAGATCATGTTTGGGTTTTCGGGAAATGAAAACAGAGTTGAAGGCCTGTTCCTGGCGCGTAATGAGAACCTTTTCTGCGCCATCAACTATAAAGTAGCCACCCTGATCGTTATGGCATTCTCCCATTTCCTTAAGGATTTCCTCGCCAGCACCGTATGTAGAGCAGAGCTTGGATCGTAGGAGAACCGGAATGGCAAACAGGGGGAACTGTTTGATATCCATGGTTTCCGTGAGCATTTTCGTTCCAGTGCTATCAGTCGGACCACCCGTACCTTCCTCGGCAATCGTAACACGAATCAGAATATCCGCACGGAACTGAGCGGCATATGTGAGATTCCTGAGCCGCGCCTCATTGGGAAACATACGCCGCACGGTGCGTCCGCCATCCAGAGTAATGATAGGGTTTCCAACATAGAGTGCTAGCGCCTCTGGTGTTGCTGCGTCACCGCCAATAAAAATTTCCGTTTTATATTTGTAGATACCGCGTTCAGCATCCAGTGGTTCCTTCAGAATCACAAGAGGATTCTCGGAAAAAATAATTTCAGGAATCTCTCGGAATACACAGTGCTCATAACTATTCTGATGATGCCGTGTTAGAAACGTCGGACTATTCTGAAAATATTTTTGCAGTACATCCGGGGCGAGATCCGCAAGCGAACTCATCTTCTGATTGTGGCTCAGAGGTTTGCAACAAGGTATGAACCCGTTTAAGATACTTGGAGGATCTTAAAGCGGAATGTAAGGATTTATGGGACTAATGATTATGTCTGCCACGGTGTAGGGCGAGCCATTTGATCCATAGATTTCATAATAGGAGTGATATTTCCTGGATTAATGGCGCCCTGGGATCCGCGGCTGGCCCATGCCCAATTCTGAGCCGTAGGATCTGCAGGGGCAGGGAGTGCAGCGGGGTTTCCGCTGTAGGCATGTAGGGCCATTTGGCCGTAGTTCGGAGGAGCCGAGGAGAGGAAAGGGCGGAACTGGGTGAGTGAAGTTCCCATATCCTTCACGGTATCAAACCCGAGTACTCCACCGCGCATACGGCGGTTGTTACGATGGCTTTTGCCGCCACCACGGTGCTTCTTCTGACGATAAGTTTTCTTGGAGCTGCTACGCTTGCTACGCTTACCTCCGTATGTCTTATTACGCCTGCGAGAACCACCGACTTTATTTGAACCCATTTCTATTGGAATACTGCGAGAACTATTTTCAATTCCGCAGCCACGGCTAATACCAGAATTGTAAAAAACATCTAAATCGCGAATAGAAGCAGGATCCGTTGCAATTTCTGTAGGAAACCGACCATATACTGCAACATTTGCACCGGGTGTCATAGTATAAGTAAGGGGAGCACCAACAGGACTATTACCGCCATGCTGTTGCTGTCGCTGCTGTTGTCGGGTCTTTTTTCCGTACATATTCCTATAATTCTGTGTGAAATATTCGGCATTTTTAAGCGAAATCGGAATTCCAAACATATCCTCCCACTTATTTTTAAAAGCATCTGCAGCAACCGCAGCATCCCAGTATGACGATATTGCTACTTCATGTTTTGCAAATCGGTGCAAATCTTGCATAGATTCGTGAATTTGTGATAAGTTCATGACTCCTTACCTGCCGGTATCATTTATTCTGCAATTCGTCCCTTGCGCATTAACTGCTGGATCCGGGAAGCGGCGGTTTTTGCAACGTAGTCAAAGCCACCACCGAATGTGGGGGCTGTAATGGCGGGAAGTGGGGAAGAGCTCTGACCGAATCCAAAGTAGGATCCGCTACTACTATTATTCATAGCGTAGAATCCATAGGCACCGGCGAGGATGAGACCAATAATCAAAAAAGCACCGTACTGCTTTACATTGTACATCCAGGTGGCCCGCTCATACTCAGCGACACCGAACTGGCTGACATGCATAAAAATAGCAATAGCGAGTACAACAGCACTGGAAATGACTAAAATTTGGGGAGCGAGCTTAGGAAGGATGAAATAGGCCACGGCAACCGCGCCGAGAATCAGTGCCAAACTAGGAATGAGGAATTCCATATTTCTGTACGTTTGTTAGATTTTCTCAATAAGATCCACGTGCGTGAGCAGGGTTTTTTTACAGCAATAACGAGTAAGCTGAAGTTCATTCATGACGGTGCCTTCCGCTGTAATGGGAACGGTTTTACCATCAAATTCAGTGGGCTCGGCGTATCCGGGTCCTTTTAGCTCCCGAAGACGGCGCTGATAATAGTTCCATTTGTCGGCCAGAAGCTTGCCGCAATTTACACAACGTACTGGAATGATCATTTTGTGGTTTCCTACATGAACCCGGAGAAAGGGAATCAAATTTTTACTTCGCACCAGTTTGATGCGGTATGTTAGGAATTTTTGGATCTACTGGAGTTTCAAACACAATATGTCATCTATATTTGGTCGTGGACTCATGCCTACCTCTGCGCGTGGTGATATAACACGACTAGAGGAACGCGTTAAGAGCCTAGAGACTCGCTTGGATGAGCTTCTGAAATCTGCTAATGCTATAGGCCCGACAGGTCCTTGCGGTCCTTGCGGTCAGCAGGGACCGCAGGGTCTGCAAGGGAATGACGGACTTCCTGGTCGTGATGGCCGTGATGGATCCAAAGGGTCTGAGGGTCCACAAGGACCTATAGGTCCCGCAGGTGAGAAAGGCGAAAAGGGAGATCAAGGAGAGAAGGGTGATCAAGGCGAAAAGGGTGATCAAGGCGAAAAGGGTGACAAAGGCGAGAAGGGAGATCAAGGAGAAAAGGGTGATAAAGGCGATCAGGGGCCTGTAGGTGAAAAAGGCGAAAAGGGCGATCAAGGCGAAAAGGGATCCCTTATTTAAGCAATAAGTAGTGACCTTCCCTCTGTAGTTGCCGCCCATCCCTTAATAACTAATTTACCAGCATGATGCCGGTCATGACAGGACTCGCATAGAACCACCAAATTTCCTACATCGTTCTTATGCCGTCCTACATCCGTAAAACCGCGTTTATTGGCATCGCATTGTGGTACAATATGATGCGTCTCCAACCGATCCTGTGCTCCACACACGTGGCAGGTTTGTATCGGAACAGCGGCATTGTAGCGGCTAGCCTTTGTGAAGGCCGGTGTGCGCTCTAGTCGCTTCCGCAAATCAATGGCAAGTGTAAGGAAAGTGGGATCCATATCTAGCCCGCGGCATACCTCCAGTCCATACATCGGACACCCGCTACCTTCCTTCAGTTGCCGATCGTAGATCAGTTTGCCACCGCCACCTGCAGCTGCGCCATCGGCCACAACAGTCAAATGATAGGGGCGAACTGTTTGGAGCTCCGAAATTTCAGACATATCCATCAGCTCGTGCAAATGTGTTGCGAAAATAAACTGTGTCTCTTTTTGAACCAGTCGTAGAATTCCCGCTGCAACAATAGTGATCGCAGATTTTGTCTCCGTGCCAGCACATAACTCATCGCCCAACACGAGAGTCTTAGGTCCCGCGGCACGCAGAATGGACCTGAATTCCGTCATCTCCACTACAAAGGAAGACATGCCCGCCCAGAGATTGTCATTGCCGAGAATGCGTGTGAAGAGGGCCGTGTAAGGCGCCAAGGTCATCTGAGTTGCCGGAACTGGAAGGCCACATTGGGCCATCAGAACCGCCAGACCGATTGCCTTACTAAGTGAAGATTTTCCCGCAGCATTGACACCATACAGAAGGATACCATGTTTGGAATACGGGATTTCTTGAGTTTCGCTATTGGTACCAACCAGGCATCCCAGTTCCATATTTTGGGCGATATAGGGTGTCGCTGTCAGTACTCGTTCCAGAATGGGATGGCGTAGGCCACGCACAGAAAGGCCAGCGGTCTCAGTATTCTCAACATAAATTGGTCGTGTGTAACCGTATTCATCTGCAATACGTGCAAAGGCAAACTCAGCATCCAAGCAATCTACCCATTCCATAATTTCAAACATAGGTTTCCAGTTCGCCCATTCGGTGGCCCAGACAGCACGGATTGCGGTATCCCACTCGGACCAAACATGTAGCGCCTCCACGTTTATAGCAGAGAGTTCCGCAGACTCAAGGAAATTTGTACCTGATGATCCCTTTTGCTTGGCGGTGATAACTGGTAACCGGCGTTTCTTGGCGGTCTCAACGAGAATTGTGGCGCGTCGTTTGGTTGTCTGGAACGTAAAAGGCGCGTCGTCCTTCCACTCAAGTTTCAAACATTCCTTATCCTTATCTTCACCAATAATCGCTTCCCATGTCTGTTTGATTCCCTGCATTTTCCCCGTCAGCTCTGACCAGCGATCCTCAAAGGCATCAAGCTCAGCATGGATGCCACGGGTCCAAGGGTGATGGGGGCCGACGGCCAGTCCATGACCTGATGTGCAGGCCAGGAGGCGTTCCAGAGAAAACCGGTTGAGAATTTCTGAAAGCGGCATTTCAAACATCTTCCTCGCTCCGTAAGCGGACAGCGAATCCATTTCCAAAATCTTCTGAATACGGTGACACGACTGGAGCAACTGTTGGAGATCCACGGCCGTTCCATTGCCCACCTGGAGTTTTCGCGAAATACGGGCCATATCATAAATCCCACGGAGATGCTGTTCCAGTTCGCGCTTCTGAACGGCGCTCAGGTCCCGTAGAACGGCAATGCGATCCTGACGGCGATTCAGTTCATCAATGTCAGCCACGGGTTTCAAACAGCGGGATCGTAGGAATCGTTTGCCGCCGGCGGTGAAGGCACGTTGCAGCCAATGAAGCAGGCACTCCGTCGGTTTTCCGATGGGTGTCATATTCAGCTGCTGTAGGGCGGAGTTGCCGAGGAGCAGTTCATTTTCGGGTGTCCAGAGTGTATGATCACTGAGATGTTGGAGATGGGAGGGTGTATGATCGGCGACGAATGCGAGAAGACGACTGAGGCACTCAAACGCATGGGAACTATGTTGGAGACCTAGGTATTCTGCGACTGAAATAGCGGTTTTAGGGGCGAAAGTGCGATGCACGAACTCCGCCAGGCCGCGTACGGCGGCCACAGTAGTCTCCTCTTTTTTCAAGGGATACAGGTGCAGGGTTCCCGTCCAGCCAGGAAACCAGGAGCGCACTGTTGCTTCGCTGATTACCGCTGTAACTGTCTCATGAGTCCAAACAACGACCTCAGACGGAGGATAGACGGACCAGAATCCCTCAAAGGTATCCAGGATTGGTGAACCATCCACAATCGCCGCAATATTCTCAGTACTGACGAGGCGTCCCGTAGAGGCCTCAAATGCCGTAGAAGCCAGATGCCAAACAGGTTTCCGCTGTTCATTCAGGAAAGAGTCAATTAAGATACCAACAATATTGCGTTCCTGTTGGTAACGCTGGGTGATCGCCTCCATTTCCACAAAAGTACCAGGGCTGCTGATGCGCTTGAGGGTGCGCTGAGTCTTACCCATGCCGTCCATTTCCTGATCGTAGATAACAACGGTGTAGTCATTTTGGATGAAAATAGGCTCGTATTTACTAATGAATGGTGTCTGAAATCCCCAAAAGTAGGTTTGGATCTTGCCATCCTCGGATGTTTTAATACTGGGGTTTCCGACGGGAATTACGCTCGTTAGAATTTCATACACATTAGTGCGGGACTTACCGGTTTCAAGATTTACGATATCATAGAGTTCATAGAAACTGCCAATTTGAAAAAGAATAACTGTTTTGGGGCCATACTTTGCGGTATATTGGTCGTAGAGCTGAAAATATATTCCACGGGTACCTGAAGGATCTGTGTCATCGGTGGTGGATTTCTTAGGTGGCATGTGTGGTGCGTTTAAGATCTTTTAGAGATTAATGTATCTATTACTAGTCATATAGGGTAGGCTTTAGATCCCTGTCAGGCATTGAGTAGATCCCTGTCAGGCATTGAGTAGATCCCTGTAAGGCATTGAGTAGATCCCTGTCAGGCATTGAGTAGATCCCTGTAAGGCATTGAGTAGATCCCTGTCAGGCATTGAGTAGATCCCTGTAAGGCATTGAGTAGATCCCTGTCAG
>JACCDX010794590.1_pt1 | contig 10619 bp, 9 predicted proteins | sample 7449681 | NCBI WGS metagenome assembly JACCDX01 (sample SAMN15323450, study PRJNA562643) | freshwater metagenome | isolation source: river surface water | place: USA:Blue River Watershed | collected 2017-08-18
ATCTTCAGCGTCTACCTAAAGAAGAAACATTCATCAGTAGCAAACTGACAGTAGAGAACGGCAAAGCACGACTGAACATCGAAGATGGTAATAACAGGATATTAGCCACCCAACAGATCCCCTATACCGACTTTCCGTTAGACGAGATCATGCTCTTTGCCTGCAGGGATGAGAAATACTGGGTCATTATGCTGCCCAGTGAGTACTAAATACACGATGCGCTTTTATGAATTTAAATCCTCTACAACCAAACCCCTCACCCCCGCACAGACACGAATCAAAGCTCTCAAAGATCAGGCTAAACGAGCACAAGCAGCAGTTAAGGCAGAGCGGGCCAGGCAAAAGATCCAAGCGGCACATAAAACTCTCAACCAATTAGAAAGTCATACTAAGACTAGCCAGTCCTTCAAAGCAGTGCATAAGACCAATAACCCGTACTCGGCCTGGATTACCATCGGAACCTATGGCTCATTTAATGATGCGCTAGCAGCAGTCATTAGAAAGAAAAAACAAGGCTCGATTGCGGTGCAGATCCAAGATAACGCTAAGATGGTGGTGTATTCCGCTTAATCATCACTCCATGTCTAAAACCATTATTTTCGATACCGAAGCCACGGGCATTAAAGAGCCCGTATTAATAGAAGCAGCTTGGCTTGAACTGGAATCCTTAGATCCATTTTCTGTAGTCAGCCCTTTTGTGCAACGCTATAACCCAGGTAAACCCATTACTCTTGGTGCCCTATCGACTCATCACATCCTCGATGAAGAGTTGGTGGATTGCCCACCCGCTAGTAGCTTTCATCTGCCAAGTGATGTGGAATATGTGATTGGACACAATGCCGACTTTGACTGGGAAGTCATCGGAAAACCCGACATTAAACGGATCTGCACCTTAGCACTTGCCCGTAAGCTCTGGCCTACTTTGGATAGCCATAATCAAGGCGCGTTACTGTATTACATCGATCGCAATACAGCACGTGAACAACTGCAAAATGCGCATTCCGCATTAACAGATGTCGGTATTTGCGCTGTGATTCTGGATCGAATCTGCCAGGAATTAGGTATTAAAACAATTGAAGATTTGTATACAGAGTCTGAAAAAGCCCGTATTCCTACAACTATGCCTTTTGGCAAACATAAAGGTCAGCCTTTAGCGGATCTTCCCAGCGACTATAAACAGTGGTTGCTTAGCCAGGGGGATATTGATCCCTATCTGCGAAAAGCTCTAGAAGCCCAACCATCCTAAGCTACTAATAGTTCATTTTTCTTCGAACGCTTGGCGGATTGATAATTTTCGTGGTCTTTAGTTTCCACTGCAATCAGCTTTCTAGTATTAATTCCCCGTAATTGCTCAATCGCTTGAATCACCTGTAAGTGGCTATAGTGCTTTTCAATCATTATGACGCTGGTTCCCATTTGCTTAGCTAAGGTGTGAATGGGTACCCCATCATGGGTTAGCGATAAGGTTGCATAGGTATGGCGTAGGCTATAAAACACACGCTTTTGATTGGTCTTTGGATCAATAAGCAATCCGTGATCAGCTAAGAAATTATCAAACATGTGATTTAAGACATCACTCAAATCCCTACCCTCTTTAGTCCTAAAGATGTAGTCATCATTGGTAGGTTTGATCAGCTCCGCTAAAGGATCCTTAATCGAGCTCTTAACACCATAGTTGCGAAGGGCAATGCGCTCCAAGACTCGGATGCTGGGTAGACGTCCAATGATCTGCCGCTGTCCTGTTTTACCCTTAACAGTCATTTCGCAGCTACGATTAAGGCTATGTACTTCAATCGTTTCGCCATCCTCATCAATTTGATCGGTTACCGTACTAATGGGATTCATCATGAAACGGATCTGCTTCCATTTCATATCAAGGAGCTCCGTTCCAGGCCTCGCTCCCGTATCGATCAGCATCTCCACATAGTCTCTTAAGATTTCTCTGCGTTCACGCACATCCGCAGTTCGGCTTGATTCAATATAAGGACCCAGTTGCTTGAGTAAGGCTCTGAGTTCATGCAGCTCAAAAGCGGGTCTACGCTGACTTTCTTTGGTCTTACCGTCTAATTTAGGGCGATTACTATCCGTCAAGTAGCCACGAACCACCGCTTCATCAAACACACGATTAAACGCGGCATTTTGGGTTTTACGGTGACTATTGGAAATTGCTGAGCCATACTTGGCTTCGCGATCGTTGTAATAGTCCTGTAGGGCATCGTAGTCAATATTGGTAATCAGGCGCTGTCCCAGACTGGGGATGAAATGCTCTTTGATGATGCGAATGTAGTCTTTGTAGATCACCTTACCCAAGCCACCCTTCAAGTCCCGCTCCATCCGGTCAATGGCTAATTGCGCGATATCTTTAAAGCGTTTGGTCACCACTGGAATGCCTGAGCGTTTACGAATCTCCGCTTCAATGAGTAGTTCTTTGGCCTTGACCACAGCCAGATCTAATTTGGTTTCTTTCGTAGTAGCTCGTATCCATTTATTGTCTACCTTGTAGCGGCATTGCCAGACTTGGCTATGCTCGCGCTGGTAGAGAGTTAGATTACGGTGTATGACTTGATGTGTATTTTCTTTCTTAATTGCCATACACATAATTTAGCTTCAGAGGCCTAGCTAGAGCAACCAAACTGGCTAAATTTAAGGGTTCAATTTAGCCAAAAGAAAGAGTGGCAAAGATTGGGGGGTTAATGGAGAGTTTGTGGGGAGGAATGGGGGGAATAAACGTTACTTAAAGTAACACTCAGAGAAAATTCTTAAGCCCTACCCCTAGCCTTTCTAATTAAATCCCCAAGGCTCGGACCACTATCTGAAACCCAACGATTGGCGTTTGAAGTTCTCCCCCTAACTACTGCAGCGGCCGCCGAGCCGGAAGAAAAAAATTGGTCTTCAGTGAAATAAGCCTTACCATCATGAATCTTAATAATTCCAGATTCAACTAGCTGACGTCTTTGCCCTGCATAGGCAGGACTTTGAAGTTCAAATGTTGGGAAAACAGGCTCCATAGCCTGGCTACCTTTTTTAACCATGACTCCTCCATCCACTATTTCTAACGTGGAATCTAGGTTCCTATAATCCATCTTAAATTGCATACCTTTCGGCAAAGACGAATAAAGGGCAGCTTTTTTTCCCTCAGAAGCGTCAGCCATATCAGCTTGATCATCTTCCTGCGCAATCGCATCATCATCTTCGCCCAACTCAAGCTGATGAAAACCTAATAGTGGAAGTATTAATAAAATATCGTTTAAAAAATTTTCAGCAAATGCATATTCAGATTCAGATAGCGCAGGTGAAATTGGCATATTTCCATTCTCTAGAACTGCCTTGCTAGCTTCTTTAGCTATTTGTACAAGGCGCGATTCAAGATGCTGAACATGGGCCTTATTTAAACGTCCTGCCTCGGAATTAAAGAAGATAGCTTTTCGCCAAAATTCTTTTTGACGCACATGAGATTCAAGGCGTGGGCCTACGGGGTCACCTTCACCAATATAAATCTTCCCGCCACCAATCAAAATATATACGCCAGGTTGCTGAAACTCTTTTCGGCCCTTAACCTCTCCGATAAGTCCACGAGGAAATATAGTTGCTTTACCAAGCCAATTGTTCATCGAAGCTACTAATACACCATCAGGGTCGCCAGATGGCACAAATACTTCTAATGTAAATGGTCTCATACGCTCTAAATTTCTAATGGTGCTTTATGAAGATAGTGAAGATACAATTTCTTTGAAACCGTTTAAGCCAGCCTCAATATTTTCGATAATCTCTGCCGCCAAAATATCAGGATCAGGAAGATTATCCAAATCAGTCAAGCTCTTATCTTTTAACCAAAATATATCTAGGCTTGTTTTATCACGAGCGATGATCTCGTCGTAAGTAAATTTACGCCATCTTCCTTCAGGATTTTTTGTTTCATCCCAGAGCTCTTTACGTTTATGTCTATTACTTGGGTTGTAGCAACTAATAAACTCATTAAAATCTTCAAACCGCAACGGCTTTTTCTTTAACGTGTGATGCACGTTAGTCCTATAATCGTATATCCACACTTCTTTAGTCCAAGGCTCCTTACTTGCAACTTGATTATCAAAAAAAATGACATTGGCCTTGATTCCATTTGCGTAGAAAATTCCAGTAGGCAATCTTAAAATTGTATGTAAATCTGTGTTCTCAAGCAATTTTTTGCGAATTGTTTGTCCAGCACCACCCTCGAATAGAACGTTATCAGGCACAACAATAGCGGCACGCCCTGTACTATTTAACATAGTTCGTATGTGCTGAACAAAATTCAATTGCTTGTTTGATGTAGTTGCCCAAAAATCCTGACGGTTATACGTTAAATCATCTTTTTCCTGCTCCCCTTCTTCATTAGTAAAACTCATAGAGCTTTTTTTACCAAATGGTGGATTAGCAAGTACGTAGTCATAGCGCTGGCCAGCGTCCGCAATCAACGCATCGTTCGGTGAGATGGGACTTTCGCCATCAATCTCGCCAATGTTATGCAAGAACATATTCATCAAAGCGAGACGGCGAGTATTGGAGACAATTTCGTTTCCAAAAAAAGTTTGATTTTTCAAAAATGCTTTAGCACTTTTATCCATCTCATTATTGGCAACAAGATAGTCATAACACGCTAAAAAAAATCCGCCAGTACCGCACGCTGGATCTGCAATTGTCTTTTTTATATCAGGGCGTACACAATCAACAATAGCCTTAATTAAAGCTCGCGGAGTAAAGTATTGGCCAGCACCAGATTTGGTATCTTCAGCATTTCGTTCTAGTAAACCTTCATAAATGTCGCCTTTTACATCCGCTCCTAACATCACCCAATCAGTTTCATTCACCATATCTACTATGCGGTACAACTTAGCTGGGTCTTGTATTTTATTTTGAGACTTTGTAAATATTGTGCCCAACATCCCTTTCTTTTTTGCTAGCTCACGAAGAAGCGTTACATAATGAATCTCTAGTTCAGCACCTCTTTTTGATTTAAGCGATTGCCAATCGTATTCCTTAGGTATGCCAACATTTCTGTTGTATGGTGGCTTGCTATATTCATCTGCCATTTTCAAAAAGATGAGGTACGTGAGCTGTTCTAAATAATCTCCATAACCAACACCATCATCTTTCAAAATAGTGCAAAAGCTCCAAACCTTACTAACAATTGTTGCTGTTCCGCTCATTTACTTTTGTTCCGTCTTAGTTCAGTACTGAATTAGTAAAAATAATCTTAAGAATTGAATGCTTAAGAGCCTTACATTGCTCAATGGTATTAATTGCAATTTCTTTCATTTCATCTGCTTTTGACAGGCGCTCATCCAGCCTCTTAACCACTTCAAGCTGCTCATCTAATGAGCAATAAGGAATGTCTAAATCATTGAGTATTGACTGATTGATTTTTGGCATTGTGCCAGCTGATCCCTTAGCATTTCTTCTCATTTCATTTCTAATTTTTGGACTTGATAATGCATAGTAAAGAAACTTTATATCCATCTGATTGGGATTTACTTGTATGCGTATCATCAAATCAGGAAAAATAAATTCTTTATCTTTACCCGTATAAATTGCAGGAACGCCTACGTACTCAATCGTGTTTCCTCTTTGTATATATATGTCACCTTGTTTGCACCATATATCACGCATATCCAACCCAGCTTCGTCTAAAAACTTATAGTGACTCCCATCAAAAGTACCTGATGTTGTTGCGGACAAACTCAAGACCTTTGTATTTGTTTGATACTTGACGGGCTTGCCAGAGTAACCGTTTGATAACTTAGTAAGCAGAAGTGAAGACAGCTTCCTCTTTTGATGTAACTTACTGAATTCTGCATCTAATAGTGATTGATTGAACAACTCCAACTGTCTAATTGAAAGCTCTAATGAATTAACTGCTCCTTCAACTTGAGAAAACTTCCCCTCAATTTCTTGGACTAAACTATTTTGAACATCAAGATCTGGCAACGGCACATAAACATAATCTGAAAATTTGTTGCTAATACCACCTTGAGCCGCACCCTTAAAGTCCTTCAAAATTTGCTTGTTTCCTTGCAACGACCACAGATAATAGAAAACCCATTTCTTATTAACAGTTTCAGGCAACCTAATTGAAAATAGGTGCTCATTAATAACAGCCTCTTGATAAGGAAAGCCTTCAGTTACATATGACACTTTTCCGGTTGTAGCACCATCTTTTACTAACAAAATATCTGATTTCTTAATTGCACCCTTTTTCATTTCTTTAGCAAAAGCTAAAGGAACATACTTGATTTTTTGAAATCTAAAACCACCATCACCATCTAAATGCTCACCACCTAAACTTGGTATGCCTTCAGTGTAGTCGGCGACGCCACCTTTTGGCCTTTTGCCACTCTCAATGCTAGAAGCTAAATCGCTCAACTTAACAGAGCGCCATGAATTAGCTATGCTTGTCATGCTACTAATGCCTCGTTTAACTGCTCTAACAATTCATCCGTTTGTAAACCAAACAGTTGGTAAAGCCTTCCTAACCCACCTTGGCTATCAAATGGAGCCATATCAAAATCATCTCGCTCAACATGAAACGAACTAGCAATGTGATCCCGAATCATTCTTAACCAGTTCATTTGATCTTCTGTAAATTTTTGAGTATCTCCTGAGTGGTGCTTCATAATCCAGTTCATAAAATTACGCTTAACCGTTTCACTATAATTAGTGATCTTCTGATCAATACCACAAACCCTTCGCAACAAAGAAACAAGAGCAACCAGCTCTGTTGCAGGATTTTCGCTTTTTACGCCATCTATCTGCTCGTAAGCCTTCCAAACATGCAAAGGAGATAGTCTTGGTTTATCGTGTTTAATTTTGTCGAATACAGCACGTATCATTTCAAACGTAACTTCTCGACGGCGATGTGGCTGATCAAAAAAAATTTCTAAAGCTAAGATTTGATCTTTGTTTGTCTTCAAATATTCATCAAATTCGTCTACAGTTGCTTTAGCATTTTCTGTTAAAGCCTTATCCCAACCCACATTAGTCACTTTATCTAAAGTTTCATAATCAATTGTTTGCTCTTTTTCACGACGTATAGTGTCTATCAATTCAACAAACTCGCCATTAATTACTCTTGCCGCCTCTCCAACAAGCACTTCTTGAGCTCTTCTAATGTGATCGTCAGTCAAAAGCTCTTGGGTTTTGATATTTGACATTTGCATTGCTTTTGCTTCAATAGCATCAGGATCAATTGCATTAAATAGCTGAGATACGATATGTGAAAGCTCAACACCATCAGTAACCGAACTAATGATGCGCCTATCATCGTCATTAAGCTGCTTATTGAGGCGAGCCAGCCGTCCAGCAAGAGAGCTAACGGTATCCTCATCAGAAACGCCCATCATCACACCCATTGCCAAATCTTTGAGTGAAATTGTCGGCTTAGTGATTAGGGGTTGGCTTGCTGTTTTAAGTGATTTTGTTACACCAATTGCATCAACAATCACATAATGTGTTTTTGCTGTTTTTGCTGATGGCGTTACTTTACGCAGATCATCTAAATCAAGCGTCCTTGTTCCGCGACCCTTCATTTGTTCAAAGTAATTTCTACTTTTGACATCACGCATGAATAGTAGGCATTCAAGCGGCTTCACATCCGTCCCTGTGGCAATCATGTCTACAGTTACAGCGATGCGTGGGTAATAGTCATTGCGAAACTGGGCAAGAACTGATTTTGGATCCTCTTCAATCTTATATGTTAGTTTTTTGCAAAATGCATTGCCTTCCCCAAACTCTTCACGAACTGTTTGGATAATGTCATCTGCATGACTATCAGTTTTTGCAAAAATAAGTGTCTTTGGAACTTCCTCGCGACCAGGGAATATTTCAGGCAGTTTGTCTCTAAAAGTTCTAATAACCGTTCTGATTTGATCAGGATTAATAATGTCTCTGTCTAATTGTTTCGATGAATATGCCTCATCTTCATCTTGCTGCTCCCAACGTTTTTTTCTAGTCAGCTTTTCTCTTCTCTCAACTTGTTGTTGAGCATTAATCTTCCCACCTTGTTGAGTTACTTGAGTTTCAATCAGATAAATTTCATTCCCAACATTAACTCCATCAGCTACAGCTTTTTCATGGCTATAGTCGCTAACCACATTCTTTTTAAAGAAAGCATATGTTCTATTGTCTGGTGTTGCCGTCAATCCAATTAAACTTGCATCAAAGTAGTCCAAGACTTGCTGCCAGAGGTTATATATTGATCTGTGACACTCATCAATAAATATGAAATCAAAAAAATCTGGTGGAACTTTCTCGTTATATGCAACAGGAACAGGTTCTTTACCTTGGACTAGCTCAGCCGGATTTATTTCTTCTATAACCTCGTCCAATTCTTTGTCTTTCAGTATTGAGTACAACCTTTGAATGGTACTAATACAAACCTGCGCATCTTTAGCTACATACGAGGATTTAAGACGCTGAACGTTATACAGCTCCGTGAAGTGTCGGTTGTCATCTATAGGCGTATAGGAAAGCATTTCTTGCTCTGCTTGCTCCCCTAAGTTTTTAGTATCAACAAGAAACAAAATACGCTTAGCATCTGCATACTTAAGGAGCCTATACATAGATGTAATGGCTGTATATGTTTTCCCTGCACCTGTTGCCATCTGCACCAAAGCACGCGGTTTACCAGCTTTTAATGATTCTTCAAGATTTGTGATTGCATTTTCTTGACAATCTCTCAACCGCAAATCGGAAGCAGGTTTTTTATTAGGATTAAGCAACGGCATCTTAGTGATTCGTGCTTTTAGACTTTCGCCCTGCTCAATCCATTCAAGCAATGTCTCTGGTCTGTGGAAGTTAAAAACTTCTCTAGACCTAGGTTTAGGATCTCTTGTATCAGTAAATCTTGTAACCACCCCGGTACTCTCGTACAAAAATGGAAGAGGCTCTTTGTTATTAACCCACTTTAGCTTTGCTGCTGCATACCCTTCGGTTTGAGTTTCGTGCTGAGTTAATCGTTGACCTTCTTCTTCGCGCTTAGCTTCAATTACACCAACAGCCTTTTTGTTAACAAATAGTACATAATCGGCTGGACCAATATCTGTTTGATACTCCCGTACAGCCTGACCATCACCTTTGTTGAAGTCAATTTGTTTGTTGGACTGCACTACCCAGCCTGCCTCCTTCAATAAGGCATCTATGTTATCTCTCGCTTTTTGCTCGGGATTCTGATTTTCAGACATTTTTATAAATTTTATTGGTACTCCGTTTATTTTGACATTTTTAAACGAATTAATCAGCAAAATACCAACCCGAGGAATGGTATTTTCATATCTGGTGGGCCCACCAGGACTTGAACCTTCCGACAGGAGCTCAAATTATGAGCTCAGAAAATTCTAGCGAACTTAGAAGCTTTCAGCAGCTACATAAGCTCTAATTAGATATGCAATGCCTTTCATACAAATCTTGCAAAAGCTTACCTTCTAAGTGAGCAAACTCTTTCCATCCAACCGTATGACTTTTAAAAAGACTGTAATCATTATTTTCTAATAGGATGTATTCAGGCACAAATCCTCTCCTATTTTCACCGGGTCCACAAATTATTGTCTTATCTGCCTCAAGCCAAATCCCGAAGAACTCATCCTGAGAGGCAGGTAGATCTCCCGTTAATAGCTTTTTACTAGTTTCAATTCGTGGCTTAATGTGAGCCCTTGTTAATCCCCGTTTTGATTTATATCTAAATCCACATTCTTCATAAATCTTAAGAGCGGCCTTAGTAATACCAATTACATGCCAAGACCAATGCCTGCCGCCCATTACCGTTGTTAACTCAGTATTTGATTGTTGCAGCGTGAAAAATATAGGGTCACTCTTATGAGCGTTAAATATAGCTAGATATTTTTCGTAAAGAGCTTTTTTTTGAGCTTCGTTGATCATTCTGTAAATTCTTATCTGGCCTTTAAAAGAATTTCATCTCACATAGCTTTTGAATTACACTTTGCTCTAGATCTTTTCTGCCTGATACTCTAACTATTTTGATAAAAGCTAGTAATGTAAACATTTATCCCATTTCCTATTCAACAAAATCCGCACTGACAGCTCCCCTGTAGCCAGTTGGAATTTCTAACTTGCACTTATTACATACCCATTTAGTGAAGCTTGACCTTTCGTTGCTGCTATTCATCAATATTGATTTGCTGCCTAACTCATAACATTCAGGACAAAGAAAATGGGCTGGTTCACCTTCCTTGGATTCACTTTTTAGAAGCGCATAAACTACACCACCACTAGTAGTATTGCTTTTATGGAGAACATATCTATTTTTTTCTCCCGACCATTTATGAATTTCCTCAAGCTGCTCTCTTAGTATTTTCAATTCATTCATTAATTCAAATTGGTCAGCATTTGCTCTTAATGCACTCTCCTGGGCAGAGAGAATAATTTGCTGCAATTCAATAACTTTAGCTTGTACTTCAGCATCTGTTTTTAAATCAGATATACCCTTTGCAACATCAAAAGCTGCTTTCAAGGATGTGACTGTTGCTTGAATGGTTCCCAAATCCATTTCAAAAACCTCCTAAATAATTAGCTCCATAGTAAAACAAAACCCCCACCATTTCTGGTGAGGGTTTTTGTTTTCTGGTGGGCCC
>JACCDX011783728.1_pt1 | contig 10619 bp, 10 predicted proteins | sample 7449681 | NCBI WGS metagenome assembly JACCDX01 (sample SAMN15323450, study PRJNA562643) | freshwater metagenome | isolation source: river surface water | place: USA:Blue River Watershed | collected 2017-08-18
AAATTCTTGAAGTTGGCTGGGTATTTGATGTCCCCAAATTGGGAGTAAGCATGCCCCGCCCACGAGGGGACAGAGCACAAAAACACCAACAAAATGAAGAAGCTACGCATGCGACAATTCTGCAAGATTTTTTTGGAGAGATTTCATGAGTACAAAAACGGGTTTCCTGTCAGGCAAAAAGCTTCTCATCACGGGTGTGTTGTCTAACCGCTCCATCGCTTATGGCATTGCCAAAGCATGCCATGACCAAGGGGCCGAACTGGCCTTCAGCTATGTTGGCGAACGCTTCAAAGACCGTATCACTGAATTCGCGGCTGACTTCAACTCTAAACTCATTTTCGACTGTGACGTGAGCAGCGACGAACAAATCACCCAAATGTTCAAAGACCTGTCGGCCCACTGGCCCACGTTTGATGGCTTCGTCCACTCAATTGGCTATGCTCCCCGCGAAGCCATTGCTGGCGACTTTCTGGATGGTTTGTCACGCGAAGGTTTTCAAATCGCGCACGACATCAGCGCTTACAGCTTCCCTGCAATGGCCAAAGCTGCTCTGCCCTACCTCAACGACAACTCAGCCGTGCTGACCCTGTCGTACTTGGGTGCCATCCGTACTGTGCCCAACTACAACACCATGGGCTTGGCCAAAGCCTCCCTCGAAGCGTCTGTGCGCTACTTGGCCGAATCTTTGGGTGCCAAGGGCCGCAATCTGCGTGCCAACGGTATCAGTGCTGGCCCCATCAAAACCTTGGCTGCCAGCGGCATCAAGGGCTTTGGCAAGATTTTGAGCGTGGTGGCTGAAGCCTCACCGATCCGACGCAACGTGACCATTGAAGACGTGGGTAATGTGGCTGCGTTCTTGATGTCCAACTTGGCTGCTGGCGTGACCGCAGAGATCACCTATGTGGACGGTGGTTTTAGCCAAGTGGTGGGCGGTATTGCTGAACCTACAGACGCTTGATCTGAACAAGCCCCAAGAAAAAAGGAGCGCTGAGTGCTCCTTTTTTTATGTCTTCACACAGTCAGCGTAATAGCGTTTGACGCCATCATCGCCCACGACCTCGACCAAGCCGTGGATGTCGGTCTCAAAGCCAGGGCATTGCAAATTGAATTCACGAGCAAACTTGAGGTAGTCCACGATCTTCTTATTGAACACTTCCCCAGGAATGAGCAACGGAATACCAGGTGGGTATGGCGTGACCAAGCTCGTGGTGATGCGACCCAGCAAATCGTCCACAGGCACACGCTCGGTGTTGCGGTGTGCGATTTGTGCGTAAGCATCGCTGGGCTTCATGGCGGGCGTCAAATCGCTCAGGTACATCTCGGTGGTCAAACGTGCGATGTCGTACTTGGCATAGAGCGTGTGAACGTGCTGGCACAAGTCGCGCAAGCCCATGCGCTCGTAGGCGCGGTGCTTTTGGCAGAACTCGGGCAGGATGCGCCACATGGGTTGGTTGCGGTCGTAGTCGTCTTTGAACTGCTGCAGAGCAGTCAGCAACGAGTTCCAGCGCCCCTTGGTGATGCCGATGGTGAACATGATGAAGAAGCTGTACAAACCCGTCTTCTCCACGATCACACCATGCTCGGCCAAAAACTTGGTCACGATGCTGGCAGGGATGCCTGTTTTGTCGAACTTACCGTTGAGGTCCAAACCGGGCGTGACGATGGTGGCCTTGATCGGGTCCAACATGTTGAAGCCATCGGCCAAGTTGCCAAAGCCATGCCATTTGGATGACTTGCCTTTGCCTTTGATGATCCAGCTGTCAGCACGGCCAATGCCGTCCTCCACCAACTCATCGGGCCCCCACACCTTGAACCACCAGTCTTTGCCGTACTCGTCGTCCACCTTGCGCATGGCGCGGCGGAAATCCAAAGCTTCGGCAATGCTTTCTTCCACCAAGGCAGTGCCGCCGGGCGGCTCCATCATGGCGGCTGCCACGTCACAGCTGGCGATGATGCTGTACTGCGGGCTGGTGCTGGTGTGCATCAAATACGCTTCGTTGAACAGATGACGGTCCAACTTGGTTTTTTGCGAGTCTTGCACCAACACGTGGCTGGCTTGGCTGATACCAGCCAACAGCTTGTGAATGGACTGCGTGGCGTACACGACAGAATGCATGGGGCGCTCACGCTTTTTGCCCATGGCGTGGTAAGTGCCGTAGAACGGGTTAAACGCCGCATGAGGCAACCAAGCTTCGTCAAAGTGCAAGTTGGCCACATAGCCGTCAAGCATGTTCTTGATGGTTTCGGTGTTGTACAACACGCCGTCATAGGTGGACTGTGTGAGGGTCAACACACGCGGCTTGACCTTCTTGGCATCCACACCTTTGAGCAAGGGGTTGGCCTTGATCTTGGCTTGAATGTTGGCCGGCTCAAATTCACTTTGGGGAATGGGGCCAATGATGCCGTAATGGTTGCGCGTGGGCTTCAAGAACACAGGCACAGCGCCCGTCATGATGATGGCGTGCAAGACCGATTTGTGGCAGTTGCGGTCGACCACCACCACATCGTCAGGGGCCACGGTGTGGTGCCAAACAATCTTGTTTGAAGTACTCGTACCGTTGGTCACAAAGAAGCAGTGGTCGGCGTTGAAGATACGGGCGGCATTGCGCTCACTCTCGCCAATCGCGCCGTTGTGGTCCAACAGTTGGCCCAACTCTTCCACCGCGTTACACACGTCAGCACGCAGCATGTTTTCACCATAAAACTGGTGGTACATCTGGCCTACTGGGCTCTTCAAAAATGCCACGCCACCCGAGTGGCCAGGGCAATGCCATGAGTACGACCCGTCTTCGGCGTAATCCAGCAAAGCTTTGAAAAATGGTGGCTGCACGCTTTCCAAATAGCTCTTGGCTTCACGGATGATGTGACGCGCCACGAACTCAGGCGTATCTTCAAACATGTGAATAAAACCGTGCAACTCGCGCAAGATGTCGTTAGGCAAGTGGCGTGATGTTTTGGTTTCGCCGTACACATAAATGGGCACATCGGCGTTCTTGCGTCGAACCTCTTCAATGAAGGTCCGCAGGTTCAGCACGGCAGGATCAAGGTCAGGGCCTGGTGTGAACTCTTCATCGTCGATCGACAAGATAAATGCACTGGCACGCGACTGTTGTTGCGCAAACTGGCTCAGGTCACCATAACTGGTGGCGCCCATGACCTCATAGCCCTCGCCTTCGATCGCCTCGGCCAACGCACGAATGCCCAAGCCTGAGGTATTTTCAGAACGAAAATCCTCGTCGATGATGACAATGGGGAAGCGAAATTTCATGCGGGTCTCCGAGCGTTTCAAGCTAGAACAAAACAATAGCGCCGAAGTGTACTCGCCCGCTGTTACAATCTTTGGCTTCGGAGCGATGGATGAGTGGTTTAAGTCGCACGCCTGGAAAGCGTGTGTGGGTTAATAGCCCACCGCGGGTTCGAATCCCGCTTGCTCCGCCAAAACAAAAGCCCCTGCTGACAGTCAGCAGGGGCTTTTTCATTCACGACTGATGGTGCTCAATAGCCAAATCCAAGACACCTAGCGACTTATTCTGATCCATCAAAAAAGCCTGTAAGACGCCCTTCTCTGTCAAAGTCAAGCCATCAACACCCAGCACCACACGGGTGGAGTCTTCGCCCTTGAAATCGACTGAGACTTCGACTTTGAATATCTCCGCATCATTCAACTTGCACACCACGGACAAGTCTTTGGTCTCTGAATCCTCTTGATCGCGACTGACATAAAACAGCAAAGTCAACTTAGGGACCAAGACAGGAAACGCAGAAGTTTTCAAATTTTCAAACAAGTCAATGATCGAGACTTGGTTGGTGACCGAGTCAACAATCACCCGATTAGCAGCAATCGCAAAATAAACGTTCAGCATAAACCAGCTTAGCTGCTGCTCTCTTGTGCTTTCTTGATGACGTTTTTAGCATCCGTATTGCTGTTGGCTGCCGCTGAACTGATCGGATTTTGAATAACCAAACCCAACAAGCGTGCGCCATGTTCAACGGCAATTGAGCCGTATGAAATATCGCCTTGAACAATCGAGTCTTTGTGAAACTCGACGCGCTCAGCCGCATAAATATTGCCTTCGACCTTACCCGCGACCATGACACGATGAGCGGTGATATCGCCCGAAACCTCGCCTGTTTTGCCAATGGCCACAGTGACTTTGTTGTCTTTGGTGGTTTCAATGTTCCCAACCACTTTGCCATCAATGCGCACACTATCCAGTAAAACCAGACGCCCATATATCTGAGTGGTACGACCGATGATGGTGTCGAACCTCTCTTGCGATGGGGACAGTGACTTGTCTCTGAGTTTTTCAAACATGATGCGCTTTCTTGAGAGACTCTCGGTTCACTGTGCGCTGGCAGTGGTTTGCGTCAACATTTGCGTTGGATTGAGCACGCGGTCATTGCGCATGACCTCATAATGCAAATGCGGTCCTGTAGAGCGCCCCGTGCTACCCAATTGCGCAATGGTTTCACCGCGTTGCACTTTTTGGCCGACTTCAACCAAACGTTTGCTCAAATGCGCGTAGCGGGTGGTAAAGCCTTCAATATGGCTAATTTCTACAACATTGCCATAAGAGCCATCCCAACCAGAACGCGTGACCGTGCCAGCAGCAGTTGCCACAATAGGCGAGCCCACTTCAGCCACAAAATCTAAGCCCTCATGCATGGCCAGCTGACCTGTGAACGGATCATTGCGAATACCGAAACCGCTGGTCACTCGGTAATCCTTGCCCATTGGAACGCCCGTCGGTAACGCGTGCAACCAACTCAATTGTGTAGACCAGTTTTGGGTGAGATTTTTGATTGCCATTTGTGTTTGCCTGAAATCATCCAAGGCAGACGCAAAATCATCGTTCAAATCGTGAGATGGCGTATGTTGAACCCTTGGGGCCACCCAAGGCCCCCCCCTGGCATCTTCTTTTTTACTGTATTTGTCCCGCAAGTTAACTGGCGTCGCGACTTCCATGAACTTGTTTTTGAGCGCTTCCAGTTGACGAATTTCTTGCACCGTGGCATTCATTGTCTGGCGCAGATTATCCAAACGCTCACGGTACACCGCCTCAACTTTTTGTTGCTCAGCCTCGGTGGTGACACCACCCATGCTGCGAGCCAAGCTTGGGCTCATCTCGATCGCGATACGAAAACCAATGAAATGCAACAGCACCCCCAACGTTACAAGCACGAACGCCGACGCGCACATGGCCATCAAAACCTTTTTGGCCGTGATGGAAATGGTCCGCACCGAGGCGGTGGGTCCTGATACCCACATTAACTGCATACGTCGCTCCGAAAAACTTATCGTGTTAACTGCGATTTTCATCGCAGGTCAAAAGAGAATTGTAGGGAGTTCCCACGCCAAAAGTCACTTAAATTTTTTTGCGATCAATTGCCACCAATGACAAAGAATTCCTCTTTCACGAAAGTTAATCCCATTGCTCTAAATTAAACTGATATTTCTCTTTGTCAGCGCAAATTTGATGAAAATATGAGCATATGAACATTCCTTGGCTTGACCATGACACACCGCTTCCAGCACCAGAGTCGGCACAAAGCGTTGGCAGCCCACTTGCTGGCTTGGTGGCAGCAGGTGGAGGGTTGTCAGTCAACCGACTTTGTGAAGCTTACACAAACGGCATATTTCCTTGGTTCAGTGATGGGCAACCCATACTTTGGTGGTCGCCAGACCCACGCATGGTCTTGAACACCGCAGATTTCAAGCTGCATCGGTCATTGCGCAGAACCCTGCAAATGTTCCAAAAAGACCAAAACTGCCAGCTGCGCATGGACACCGCGTTTGAGCAGGTCATGCGTCACTGTGCTCAAAGCCCTCGCAAGGGACAAACAGGCACTTGGATTCTTGAAGAAATGATTGAAGCTTATATTGCGCTACACCATGCGGGTTTTGCGCACAGTGTTGAGACTTGGGTGAATGGGCACTTGGTCGGTGGCCTGTATTGCGTGTCTATAGGTGACACATTGTTTGGCGAATCGATGTTTGCAACACAAACAGATGCATCCAAAATCGCACTGGCAGGGCTCGTCGCTTTTGCACGTTCCCAAGGCTTGACATGGATTGACTGCCAACAAAACACCAGACACTTGGCATCCTTAGGTGCCAAAGAAATCGAAAGATCAGAATTCCTAAAGTTGGTTCGATCGACCCCAAAGCACACGCATCGTTCATGGCGAGTTGACGCAGCAATGTGGACCCATGTGTTACCCCCTGTCATCACACCATGACGACCCCAAACGACTTGCCGTTCCAAGCTGTGCAGTTTTATGCGACAGCCCCATATCCATGCAGCTACTTGCCCCATCAAACCGCGCGCTCCCAAGTTGCAACGCCAAGTCATTTAATTTCGGCTGATGTCTACGACCAGTTGGTGCGTCAAGGCTTTAGACGCAGCGGTTTATTCACTTACCGACCATATTGCGACAGCTGCCGAGCTTGCACCCCATTGCGAGTGGAGGTACTGTGCTATCAACCCAACCGCAGCCAACGCCGCGCTTGGGCGAATCATCAACACCTGGAAGCCCGTGTCTTAAAACTCGGCTTTGACCCCGAGCACTACGCCCTGTACCTGCGCTATCAAACCTTGCGTCATGCAGGCGGCGGCATGGATGAAGACAGCACAGAACAATACACACAGTTTTTGCTTCAAAGTCGGGTCAACACGCGATTGGTCGAATTCAGAGAACCCGCCACAAATGACAAACTGGGCGCACTCAAAATGGTGTCCATCATTGATGTGCTCAATGATGGCTTATCTGCTGTTTATACTTTTTACGAACCCGAACCACACACCAGCTATGGCACCTACAACGTGATGTGGCAAATTGAGCAAGCAAAAAAACTGGCCCTGCCCTATGCTTATCTTGGCTATTGGATTGGGGACAGCCCAAAAATGAACTACAAAGCAGATTTTCGACCACACCAACGTTTGACGGATGGTCAATGGCGAAGTAATTGATGGCCTCAGGTGATTTCACATGATAAAATCAAATCATGCGTAAAAATACCGTGCCTACCACGCCAAACATTCAGGTCATTGAGCGGATGTTCACGCTCATTGATGTTTTGGCTTCTCGTGAAGAAGCCATTTCGCTCAAGGAAATCAGCGAACGCACAGGTCTGCACCCCTCCACCACCCATCGCATCTTGAACGACTTAGCAGTTGGTCGCTTTGTAGATCGCCCAGAGGCAGGTAGCTACCGCCTCGGTATGCGATTGCTCGAATTAGGCAACTTAGTGAAAGGTCGTTTGAACGTACGTGATGTGGCCTTCCAACCCATGCGCGAATTACACAAACTGATTCAACAGCCCGTGAACCTGAGCGTGCGCCAAGGTGACGAAATTGTGTATGTTGAACGCGCTTTCAGTGAGCGCTCTGGTATGCAAGTGGTCCGCGCCATTGGTGGTCGTGCCCCCTTACATCTCACTTCCGTTGGTAAATTGTTTTTAGCAATGGATGATCCCCAACGCGTTCGCGCCTACGCAACGCGTACTGGCTTGAGCGGTCAAACGCGCAACAGTTTGACCCAACTCACAGCACTAGAGCGAGAGCTGGCCAAAGCTCGACAATACGGTGTCGCACGTGACAACGAAGAACTCGAACTAGGTGTGCGTTGCATGGCATCAGGCATTTATGACGACCAAGGTAAATTGGTGGCTGGCCTGTCCATTTCAGCACCAGCTGACCGACTTGATGACGAATGGCTGCCCAAACTCCAAGCCACCACACAAGCGATTTCGCACGCTTTGGGCTACCAAGAAAATCACAATTAGGTTGCCCAGATTAAGAAGTAAAAAAGCCAGCAAAATTTGCTGGCTTTTTTAACTTTATACGGATGAAGCTATCAAGTTTGTGGACGAACTTGACCACCATGATTGGTTTCAACCCATTTGCGAACACGCTCGGCATCCGCAATACGGCTGAGTTTGCCCGCAGAATCCAAGAACACCATGATCAACTTGCGGCCCGAGACCTTGGCCTGCATGACCAAACATTGCCCAGCTTCAGAGATATAACCCGTTTTTTGCAAACCGATATCCCAGTTTGGGTTTTTAACCAAACGATTGGTGGTGTTGTATTGCAAAGTGCGGTTACCCACCTCAACACTGTGACTTGGTGATGTCGACAACTCGCGCAACGTTGCATCGTGATAGGCATTGCCTACCAAGGTCGCCAGGTCTTTGGCACTTGATTGATTTTGACTGGAAAGACCCGTTGGCTCAACGTAGCGCGTGTCACGCATACCCAACTGAGCTGCTTTTGCATTCATCAACCCCACAAAGGTAGACATACCACCTGGGTATGTGCGTCCCAACGCATGAGCCGCACGGTTCTCACTGGCCATCAAAGCCAAGTGCAACAACTCACCACGCGTCAGGGTTGCACCAACACGCAAGCGTGAACTACTGCCTTTTTCGGTGTCCACATCGTCTTGGGTGATGGTGATGGCTTCGTCCATCGGCAACTTGGCTTCGCTGATGATCAAACCAGTCATCAATTTGGTGATGGAAGCAATTGGCAAAACAGCCTGATCATTCTTGCTGAGCAAGACTTCGTGTGTGTCTTGGTCAATCACGTAGGCCACGCTCGATTTCAAATCCAGCATGTCGCTGGTCGCGTGCAAACCTGCTCTCTGACCAAATGAAGGCACCACAGGCGCAGCTTTGACCATCTTGGCGCGACGCACTTGGGTCTTCACCACAGCATGCTTTGACTTTTGGACAGTTGGCTTTTTGGGATTTGTCGCTGCTTGAGCGTGCATGGCGCACAAGGAAGTCAACAAACCGAGCGAGGTGGCAATCAGCAGTCGTTTCAAGAGGTGTTCCTTTAGCTTGAAAAACATATTGTGGCTAGTCTAACAAGAAAAGTCACGCAAGATCAAGGACTTGCGTGACTTATTTAACAAAATTGATACGATGCGACAGTTTTTGTCACTTAACCCTGTGCAGCCACTCGGTCAGATTTGCTTTGAAGCTTGTTCAGCGCACTCAAATATGCTTTGGCGGAAGCCACCACGATATCTGGGTCTGAACCCACGCCATTGACCACACGTCCGCTGTTTTGCAAGCGCACCGTGACCTCGCCCTGACTCTCCGTCGAGCCGCTAATGGCATTGACCGAGTACAGCACCATTTCGGCCCCGCTCTTCACATGCGACTCGATCGCTTTGAGAGAAGCGTCTACAGGTCCATTGCCATCCGAATCGCCCTTCACTTCTTTGCCAGCGACAGTGAACACCACGCTCGCATGTGGACGCTCACCAGTTTCGCTGTGCTGAGACAAGGATACAAAGGCGAACTGTTCGCTAGCACTGCTGACAGACTCTTCGCTCACCAATGCCAAGATGTCTTCATCAAAGATCTCGCTCTTACGGTCAGCCAACTCTTTGAACTTGGCAAACGCCGTGTTGATGTCCGATTCGCTCTCCATTTGAACGCCTAAGTCTTCCAAGCGTTGCTTAAACGCATTGCGGCCACTGAGCTTACCCAACACAATTTTGTTGGCACTCCAACCCACATCTTCTGCACGCATGATTTCATAAGTGTCACGCGCTTTGAGCACACCGTCTTGGTGGATGCCTGAGGCATGTGCAAACGCATTCGCGCCCACCACAGCCTTGTTGGGCTGAACCACAAAACCTGTGGTTTGACTCACCATGCGACTCGCGGCCACGATTTGCTTGGTGTCAATGTTCATGGCAAGGTCAAAGTAATCGCGTCGGGTCTTGATGGCCATGACCACCTCTTCCAAGGAACAGTTACCTGCGCGCTCACCCAAACCGTTGATCGTGCATTCCACCTGACGTGCGCCGCCAATCTTCACACCCGCCAATGAGTTGGCCACAGCCATGCCCAAATCGTTGTGGCAATGCACTGACCATATAGCCTTGTCAGAGTTAGGCACGCGCTCACGCAAGGTTTTGATGAAATTGCCATACAACTCAGGAATGGCGTAACCCACAGTGTCTGGGATATTGATGGTCGTCGCGCCTTCCGCAATCACAGCCTCCACGACACGGCACAAAAAGTCCATCTCGCTGCGGTAACCGTCCTCGGCACTGAACTCGATGTCACCGACCAAGTTACGGGCAAAACGCACCGACTGTTTGGCTTGTTCAAGCACTTGTTCAGGCGACATGCGTAACTTCTTCTCCATGTGCAAGGGCGAGGTGGCGATGAAGGTGTGGATGCGCGCGCGGTTGGCGCCTTTGAGGGCCTCAGCAGCGCGGCTGATGTCACGGTCATTGGCACGAGACAACGAGCAAATGGTGGAGTCTTTGATGGCATTAGCAATGGTCTGCACCGCTTCAAAGTCTCCGTTGGAGCTGGCCGCAAAACCAGCCTCAATCACGTCCACCTTCAATCGCTCCAACTGACGTGCAATGCGCAGCTTTTCGTCGCGGGTCATCGAAGCGCCAGGCGACTGTTCGCCGTCACGCAAGGTGGTGTCAAAAATAATGAGCTTGTCGGTCATGGTCAGGACTCCTAGATTCCTAAAAAACTTGCAACGTTTGGTTCAGCCCCAAAGCAAAAGGCCCGCTGCGAGTGCATACGGGCCTTGTGGGGTTTGCGCGTGCGCTACCAACTCCGCCCGTTGGGGGATAGA
>JACCDX010862722.1_pt1 | contig 10617 bp, 11 predicted proteins | sample 7449681 | NCBI WGS metagenome assembly JACCDX01 (sample SAMN15323450, study PRJNA562643) | freshwater metagenome | isolation source: river surface water | place: USA:Blue River Watershed | collected 2017-08-18
GTCTGCGCCGTGGGCGCCATCGCCTGACTCAACAGAGCGGACGCCAGGCGGCGCACATCCGTCGAGAATTTCGGGCTGATGCGGACATCGATGTGGTAATTGTTGACGCCCTTGCGCAGCCCGGCCAATTCGAGCTGCAGGGCGGGAGCGGGAGAAAGGACTGTTGACTCGAGCGTGCTTTCCATAGGCTTGAAGGTTCCATTGACAAGGGTGTCGGATCGGGTTGCGACCGATCTTTCCAAATTTATCCTGCTGTGTCCAGTCGCCGCCGGACAGACTCCCGCGAGTAGGCAACACTTCGACCCTGTGATATCGTCACCAGCCAGTCCGCTCCCTGTTTGCGCCCTGTTCGCTCCCAGTCAGCGCAAGGCGCAAGCCATAAGCCATCAATGATAAGAGGTGTGTCAATGAACCCCGAAGATTCTGCCAATTCCCCCATCGCCAACCCCGCAACTCAGCCCGCTCTCGTCGACAATCCGGGCAGAAGAAAGCTGCTCAAGGGGGCCATCAATACAGGCCTCGTCGCCGCGGGCGCGAGCACCTTCCCCGGGTGGATGATGCCGGCGCTGGCGCAGGGTGAGATAGAAGTTCCCTTTACAGATGTTCCTGACACCTTCAATCCACAGCCGGTGCGGCCAGGTGCCACACATTTTCAGGACACTCGCAAGATTTCCTCGTTCTACTCCACCAACGACGACTTCTACCTGGTGCAGCATTACGGTCAGCCCGAGGTCGACAATGCCAGCTATCAGCTGAGCGTCACCGGCCTGGTGGACCGTCCGCTGAATTTTTCTCTCGAGCAGCTGCGCGGTCGCCCTGTCATCGAAAAGGATGTCGGCTTCGAGTGTGGCGGCAACGGGGGGCGAATTTTTCACGGCCTTATCGGTAATGCCACATGGCGCGGTGTGAGCCTGCGCGACATTCTGCTGGAGGCTGGTATCCAGCCGGCAGGCAAGGAAGTGGTGTTCTTCGGCGCCGACATTGGCGAGGAGGAAATTCGTGGTCGCAAGGTGCCGAAGGCCTTCGCGCGCGCTCTCTCCGTCGAAGATGCGCTGAATGAAAACAACATGCTGGCCTTTGAAATGAATGGCGAACCGCTGCCGCACTATCACGGCAAACCGGTGCGCCTGCTGGTGCCGGGCTGGTACGGTGTTGCCAACGTGAAGTGGCTGACGCAGATTCACGTGCAGGATACTCGTTATATGGGCCGCTTCATGGGCCGCGACTATGTGACGCTGAAGCGTGAGATGGTGGGTGATCAGGAGCGCTGGGTCGAGAATTCAGTGGCAAAGATGAACCTGAAATCCGCTATCGTGCGGGTGACCCGCAGTGGCGCCGATCATACCGTGGCGGGCTTTGTCCTCAACGACGGCACGCCGATCCGCAGTGTCGAGGTCAGCATCGACGGCGGGCCATGGCAGGCCGCGACCATTGATCCGCAGTCTTCGCAATTTACCTGGAAGCTGTTCACCTTCAACTGGCAGGGCGCTCAGCCCGGCGAGCACACGCTGGTGTCACGCGTCACGGATGTGAATGGCAAGACCCAGGCCCGGCAGGAAGATCTTCCCGAGCGTGTCAGCTTCTGGGAGGAGTTTGGACAGTTCCCGCGCCGTGTCATGATCAGTGGCTGATGGCACGCAACCCCCAAGCAAAAGGAGTAGAACGCAAGTGGCGACTTATCTGGTACTGACGATTATCGGAGACGACAAACCCGGGCTGGTGGAGCTGCTCTCCGAGACCATCGCCCGCCACTCCGGCAATTGGCTGGAGAGCAACATGGCACATCTGGCGGGCAAGTTTGCAGGAATTCTGCGCGTCAGCGTGGATGATCTGCATGCCGATGCGCTGCTGCAGGATCTGCAAAAGCTCTCCTCCGTGCTGCGTCTGGTCGTGGAAAAGGTCAGCATGACAGAACCTCCCGCCAGTCAGCGCACCTTGCGACTGACGCTGGTGGGGAATGACCGGCCCGGGATCATCAAGGAAATCTCCCGTGCGCTGGCGGCTCAGCATGTCAACGTCGAGGAGCTGACAACGCAGTGCAGCAGTGCGCCGATGTCGGGTGAGCCGCTCTTCAATGCGCAGGCGCTTCTCAAAGTGCCAGCCAATCTGGATCTGCATGATCTGCAGCGACAGCTGGAGCGCCTTGCCGATGACCTGATCGTGGAGATCAACCTCGCCACGCTCTGATACGGCCGAGCATTAATCCGGCCGAGCAAGCGCGGCAGTGTCAGAATTGCTGGCCGCGCAGGCTGATGACGTCCCAGCCGCGTTCACGGGCGATCTTCAGCAGCGTTTGATCGGGGTCCACAGCCACGGCCTTCGCTGCTATTTCCAGCAGCGGCAGGTCGTTGAAGGAATCGCTGTAGAAGATGCTGTCTGCCATAGTCAGAGCGTTAGAGTCGGTCGCCGCTCGTGCGCTCAACCATTGCTCCAGATTGCGTACCTTCCCCGCCTGAAAATTGGCAATGCCCTGCACGCGACCTGTGTAGCAGTCGATCTCCATTTCCAGATCCGTGGCGATCAGGGCGTCGACGCCGAGCCGCTGCGCAATCGGTTCGGTGATGAAACGATTGGTCGCCGTAATGATCAGACAAAAATCCCCTTTGTCACGATGGGCTTTCAGCAACTGCATGGCGGCCGGCAGAATCATCGGCTCGATGAATTCCACCATGAAGTCACGATGCAGCGCTTCGCGGGTCGCTCTCGGCATGCCTTTTACTGGCCCTACCGCGAACTCGACGTAGTCCACCATGTTCAGACCACCGTGCAGGTACTGATGGTAGAACTGGTCATTACGGGCCTTGTGTTCTTTGGCATCGACTAATCCTTTGCCGATGAGAAAGTCTCCCCAGCTGTGATCACTGTCGCCGCCGAGCAGGGTGTTATCGAGGTCGAAAATCGCAAGAGTCATGAGTTGAAAGTCCGGGTGCTGCCGTTGAAGGCGCGCATTATACCCGTTCCGAGGTGCTGCGCAGCCAGTCGTTGAACAAGCCTCTTCAGTTGTGAAACAATGCCGACGTTGATTTTTTAGCTAAGGACCGGACACCAGGATGATAGATTCTCAAGGTTTCAGACCTAATGTAGGCATCATCATCTGCAATCCTCACGGTCAACTGCTGTGGGCGAAACGTATTGGCCAGGATGCCTGGCAGTTTCCTCAGGGCGGCATCCGGCACGGCGAACGTCTGCAGCAGGCGCTCTATCGCGAATTGAAGGAAGAAGTAGGGCTTGGGCCGGCCGATGTGGAGATTATCTCTTCGACCAAAGGCTGGCTTTACTATGAGCTGCCCAAGAATCTCATCCGACAGAATTCCAATCCGGTTTGCATTGGTCAGAAGCAGAAGTGGTATCTTCTGAGAATGCGCTGTGATGAACAGAAGATTGATCTGCGTGCCAACAGCATGCCCGAGTTCGATGATTGGCAATGGGTCAGCTTCTGGTACCCGTTGAGCCAGGTGATTGATTTCAAGCGCGAGGTGTATCGACAGGCGCTGAAGGAACTGGTCACTCCGCTGAATCGCTACATGCGTCCCTGAAAGCAGACCCATGGCGGTACGCCATTCCCGGCCAGTGCAGTGCAGCCACCGTAACAAGAGACACGGAATTGAATCATGATGTTGGAAAGACTGCGTGAGATAGTACAAGAGGTGAATACTGCGCGGGATCTGCAGTCGGCCCTCGATATCATCGTGACGCGCGTGCGCGCCGCGATGAACACGCAAGTCTGCTCCGTCTATCTGCTGGACCAGGAAATCAACAGCCATGTGCTGATGGCGTCCGAGGGCCTCAAGAAGGAAGCTGTCGGGCATGTCAGCCTGCAGGTTGGCGAGGGTCTGGTGGGGTTGGTTGCCAGCAATGCCGAGCCGGTCAATCTCGAGGATGCCAAGTCTCATCCCAATTACCACTACCTCTCGGAAACCGGTGAGGAGCAATTCAGCTCGTTTCTGGGTGTCCCGATCATTCACCACCGCAAGGTGCTGGGTGTGCTCGTCGTGCAGCACCGCGAGATGCGCTGCTTCGATGAAGGCGAAGAGGCCTTTCTGGTCACGCTGTCTGCCCAGCTTGCCGGTGTCATCGCTGCCGCCGAGGCAACAGGCGCCATTCTGGGCGTCAGCCCGTCGGGTCAGCGTAAATCCGATACCAGCTTTGCCGGCGTCCCCGGGTCCACAGGCGTTGCCATCGGGCACGCCGTCGTGGTGTTCCCGCCCGCCGATATCGACTTGATCCCCAACCGTGCCTGCACGGACATCGACAAGGAGATCGACTACTTCAATGCAGCGTTGAACTCGGTGCGCAAGGACATGACGGCGCTGATCAGCACGCTGGAGTCGCGCCTGCGTCCCGAAGAGGGTGAGATATTCGGCGTCTATCTGCGCATGCTCGACGATGACGCGCTGGGCAAGGAAGTCATCGACAGAATTCGCGAGGGTCAGTGGGCGCAGGGCGCGCTGGCCGATGTCACCAAGGATCACGTACGCGCCTTCGAAATGATGAAGGATCCCTATCTGCGCGAACGCGCCGCCGACATCAAGGATCTGTGCAGCCGCGTGTTGTTCTATCTGCAGGACAAGGATGTGGTGAAGACTGACTACCCTCACGACACCATTCTCGTCAGTGAAGAGCTGACAGCCGCCATGCTGGCCGATGTGCCCAAGGAGAAGCTGCGGGGCCTGGTATCGGTGAAAGGGTCGGGAAACTCCCACGTCGCCATTCTCGCGCGCACCATGGGCATTCCCACGGCCATGGGCGTGGTGGATCTGCCCTATCGGCAACTCGATGGTCGCGAGCTGATCATCGACGGCTACAACGGTCAGGTCTACAGCAGCCCTTCAGATCAGCTGCGCAATCGCTACCGCGAAGTGATCAAAGAGGAAGAGCAGCTGGTCAAGGGGCTGGAGGGGCTGATCCATCTGCCTTGCGAGACACCGGACAAACATCGTGTGAATCTGTGGGTGAACACCGGCCTGATGTCGGATGTCATCCGTTCGCTGGACCACGGTGCGGAGGGGATCGGCCTGTTCCGTACCGAGGTGCCCTTCCTGCTGGCCGAACGCTTCCCCAGTGAGCACGAGCAGACAGCGATTTATCGTGAGCAGTTGCAGGCCTTTGCCCCCAAGCTGGTGACCATGCGGACACTGGACATCGGCGGCGACAAGGCATTGCCTTACTTCCCGATCGAAGAGGAGAACCCCTTCCTCGGTTGGCGCGGCATTCGCGTCACACTCGACCACCCGGAAATCTTCATCGCTCAGGTGCGCGCCATGATTCGCGCGAGCGAGGGGCTGAACAACCTGCAGATCATGCTGCCCATGATCTCCAACGTGCAGGAAGTCACCGGCTCGATCCAGATCATCAAACGCGCCTATCGGGAATTGCGTGAAGAGGGGCTGGAAGTGCGCATGCCTCCGATCGGCGTCATGATCGAACTGCCTGCGGCGGTGTATCAGACCCGCGCGCTCTGTCGCCTGGTGGATTTCATCTCGGTCGGCAGCAACGACCTGACCCAGTACCTGCTCGCCGTGGATCGCAACAATCCGCGAGTCGCCAGCCTGTACTCTTCGTTTCACCCTGCGGTGTTGCAGGCTCTGCAATTCATCGTCACCGAGGCGCACGCGGAGAACCGGACTGTCAGCATCTGCGGCGAAATGGCAGGAGATCCAGCCGCGGCTGTGCTGCTCATCGCCATGGGGTTCGACATTCTGTCCATGAATGCGACGACGCTGCTGAAGGTCAAAGCAGTGATTCGCAGCATCCCGCTGACGACCGCCAAAGAGTTGCTGGCCGAGGTCATGCAGCTGGATGAGGCGCAGATGGTGCGCAGCTGTGTCGATATGGCGCTGTACAACGCCGGCATAGACAGACTGCTGCGTTCAGCGCGCAATAACTGACGCTGCGGCCAAGCGACGACCTCGCGGGTCGATCGCCACCTATTTTTCAACACCATGGCAAAATTCCTACAGAATTCCCCACGGATATGAGGATAATGCCTACTCAGGATAGCTCTTGGATGAGAGTGCCATAGGGACATAACGAGTACTGACGAATCTACGGATGGAATCGTCAGCCTCAATCTAATAGACTGGCCGGACTTGAAATCCGGTTACGTATCCCATGCCCAAGAACCAGCACCCCGATCAGAACACTGTGGCCACGAATGACAAGCAGGACTACAAGTTCGTGCTGCGTCTTCCGCATGGCTATCACGAACAACTCCTGGCAATCTCCCGCAGAAATCGGCGCAGCATGAACTCCGAGATTACGCTGTTGCTGGAGCAGTTCGTCGCCAGAGACGGCGCGCCGCTGGGCGCCGAACGCATAGGTCTGGCGCCGGCGGATGCAGGTCTGAATGATGCGGCGCTGCGCCTGATCGAAAAATTCCAGCAGTTGTCTGCCGAGAAGAAGAAGGCGCTTCTCGATCTGCTCGAATAAACCCCCGGAATAACCGTCCATGCTGACCTACCCCCAGTTCGATCCCGTTGCCTTTTCGCTCGGCCCTCTCTCCGTGCACTGGTACGGCATCATGTACATCATCGCCTTCGGTGGCGCGTGGTTTCTTGCCAAACTGCGCGCGCGCCGCAGCCCGGGGCTGTGGACGGATGAGCAGATCGCCGACCTGGTGTTTTATGGTGCCCTCGGGGCCGTGGTGGGCGGACGCCTGGGGTCTGCGCTGTTCTACAATTTCGACAAGGTCCTGGCCGATCCTCTCTGGATTGTGCGGGTCTGGGAAGGTGGCATGTCCTTCCATGGCGGCTTCCTGGGCGTCATGGGGGCGCTGTACTGGTACGCTGGTCAGCTCAACAAGCGCTATTTCGAAGTGCTGGATTTCATCGCGCCTCTCGCCCCGTTCGGACTCGGTGCCGGACGACTGGGCAATTTCATCGGCGGAGAACTCTGGGGACGCCCGACCGAGGTACCTTGGGGCATGGTGTTCCCACACGTCGACAATCTGCCGCGCCACGCCTCGCAGCTCTACCAGTTCGCGCTGGAAGGGGTCGTGCTGTTCAGCATCATGTGGTGGTTCTCCTCTCGTCCGCGTCCGCTCTATGCGGTTTCCGGGTTGTTCGGAATTGGCTACGGCGCCCAGCGTTTCTTCGTGGAGTTTTTCCGCCAGCCGGATGAAGGGTTGGGATTTGTGGCGCTGGACTGGCTGACCATGGGACAGTTGTTGTCGTTGCCGATGATCGCGGCAGGTATTTTCCTGATGGTGAAGGCCTATCGCACGGCCGAGAGTCGTTAGAGTGAGTCGTTAGAGAGATGGTACGGACATGAAGCAATATCTTGATTTGATGCAGCGCATTCTCGATGAGGGTGCCACCAAGACGGATCGCACCGGCACCGGCACGCTGTCGGTTTTCGGCCATCAGATGCGTTTCGATCTGGCGCAGGGTTTCCCCGTGCTGACCACCAAGAAACTGCATCTGCGCTCCATCATCCATGAACTGCTGTGGTTCCTCAGCGGCGATACCAATATCCGCTATCTGAAGGAAAACGGTGTCTCCATCTGGGACGAGTGGGCTGACGAGCATGGCGACCTGGGGCCGGTGTATGGCTTTCAGTGGCGCTCCTGGCCCGGCCCCGATGGCCAGTCCGTGGATCAGATCAGCAAGCTGATCGAGCAGATCCGGCGCAACCCGGATTCACGCCGCCTGATGGTGGTCGCCTACAACCCGGCCTATGTCGATCAGATGGCGCTGCCGCCCTGCCATTCCCTGTTCCAGTTCTACGTGGCCAATGGCAAGTTGTCCTGCCAGTTGTATCAGCGCTCTGCGGACACCTTTCTGGGAGTGCCGTTCAATATCGCCTCGTATGCCTTGCTCACCCACATGGTGGCGCAGCAGTGCGATCTCGATGTCGGCGACTTCATCTGGACCGGCGGCGACACGCATCTCTACAGCAATCATCTAGAGCAGACGCGCCTGCAGCTCACGCGTCAACCATTGCCGTTGCCGCGCCTGCACATCAAGCGGCGTCCCGCGGATATCTTCAGTTATGTCTACGATGATTTCGAAATCGTCGGCTACGAATCCCATCCCCATATCAAGGCGCCAGTGGCCATCTGAACCGCTGCCGCCGCAAGGGCTTCGCTTATGAAACTTGCTTTGATCTGGGCCATGTCGCGCAATCGTGTCATCGGCCGCAACAATGCGCTGCCCTGGCATCTGTCGGAAGACCTGCGTTATTTCAAACGCGTCACCATGGGCAAGCCAATCATCATGGGGCGCAAGACCTGGGAGTCCATTGGTCGTCCGCTACCGGGTCGCACCAATATTGTGATAACGCGGGATCAAAGTTTTCAGGCGGCCGGTGTGCGCGTTGTTCACTCTCTGGAGGAAGCCTTGCGCCTTGCCGAGCACATTGGCGTGATCGAAGGTGCTGAGGAAGCGGTCGTCATTGGCGGCGCAGAGATATACGCATTGGCGCTCCCCAAGGCCGAGCGACTCTATCTGACGCAGGTGCATGCCGACGTCGAGGGCGATGCCTGGTTTCCCGAGTTTGATTTGTCGCAATGGCACGAGCGCGCCCGCCAGGACTTCGCTGCCCAGGAGCCCAATCCCTACCCCTACAGCTTCATTGTGCTGGAGAGAGGGCACTAACCCCGAATTTCGTCTGGCACTGAAGTAGATCAGGGGTGCGAAGCTCTGCTGTTGAGGACCGTTGAGCGCCATGGATGGCGCGATCGAGCCCTACAAGGACGTATTCACGGGCGTGTCCTTAACAGCAGAGCTTCGCACCCCTGATCGGCATACGAAGCACAATCAACTAATTCAAAATCAGTTCAACGGGATGAACGCCAGCGCATTGTTCTGATTCATCGGAATGACCAACTGGTTCTGCACCGAGTCATAGCACATGGACGCCGCAGACGGAATGCCAGAGGCGATCACCTCTGCTTCCTGCCCCGGACGAATGCGCGACACGCTGCCGTAACGCACACTGCTCACATACTTGGTGCCGTCCGCCATGATCACCACGCCATCGTTGCCGCCCTCAAACGCATGCTCCGTCTTCACGACTTCGCCCGCCGGGTTGAAGGTAATTACCGCGTTGTCGCCCACGTTCACCACCACGATGTTGCCGTCGTTATCGATGGCCACACCATTCGGCGCGTTCAGAGGTGCACCTTCCGCAAACACCGAAGTCTCGCCGCTCGCAGTCACCTTGTAAATGCGCTGCGTGCCGCCGGTGTTGGAGGCGTAAACCGTGCCATCCGGCGCGACGCCCACGCCATTCAGGCCGGTTGCTTCAGGCACCTCGACAAAGCCCTTCGGTGCTCCGCTGGCCAGATCAAACATGCGCACAGTGTTGATGTCCACGGCATACAGCGTGCCGTTCTGAATCGCGCTGCCCAATGGCTGGTTCAATGTCAGGCCGTCGCGCGTGGCGCCGATCCACTTGGAGGTGTGCACGCTGCCGTCCGGGTTGATCAGCGACACGAAACCATCGTTCTCCTGCAGGTTTTGCGGGATACCGTTGTTCATGGCCAGGATCAGGTTGCGAGCCGGGTCGAAGGTGCAGCTCTCTGCGGTGCGGAAACTGCCAAACACCTTGACGTTGCTGGACATGGGTGTGGCCACGCCGGCCTCGTTGACAGTGCCCAGCGGGCCGCCGGCTACGAACGGGCCATTAGCCGGTGCTGCAGGCTGTTGCGCGAGTGCGCCGGTGCTGGCGACCAGGGCGACGAGGCTGGAAAGCATAAGTTTCTTCATGAAGAGTTCTCCTTGTGTAGTGTTGTGATGCAGTGTTGGGATGCACGGGTTGGTAGACTGTCGTTAACAACTTGTGGTCTGCCAGAGACCCGATTGAGAGAGGTTCTTGTTCACGGCGGCTGGTCTGTATCGCCTGCTGACTACAGCGACTTGCGCAGCGCCTTCGAGTTACGCTGGTAGTTGTACATCTTCTGCTTCTTCTCCGGCAGATCGGCGACCCCAATGGGCGTAAAGCCTTTCTCCAGAAACCAGTGGGTGGTCTGGGTGGTCAGCACAATCACGTTGGTGAAGCCGCTCTTCCTGGCGTGTGCCTCCAGCGCGCTGAGCAGGTGCTCGCCGCGTCCGCTGTCCTGATAGTCCTTGTGAATCGCGATGCACGCAATCTCGCCGCAGGTGTTGTCCAGCGGATAGAGCGCCGCGCAGGCGATGATCATGCCTTCGCGCTCGATTACGAAGAAGAAGCTGATTTCGGCTTCCAGCAATTCCCGCGAACGATGCACGAGCACGCCGGCTTCTTCGAGTGGCTTGATCAGTTCGAGAATGCCGCCGACATCCTCGATGCTGGCCGGGCGCAGTTCTTCGAAATTATCTTTCGACACCAGTGTGCCGCTGCCGTCCCGAGTGAACAGCTCCTCGATCAGGGCGCCGTTCTGCTCGAAATTGATGAGGTGGCTGCGGCGTACGTTGTGTCTGCAGGCCTTGATGGCGGCATTGAGCGCCTGGGCGACGCCGTTGGCCTTGTTCTCGTCATGAGACTCCACCGCCGTCAGCACTTCTTGTGCAGAGGCAGGACTCAGGGTGCTGACCATGTTGCCCGTGCTGTCCATGATGCCTTTCTGCGGAATGAAGAGAATCAACTTTTCCGCGTTGAGCGCAATGGCCGTCTCGGTCGCCACTTCCTCGGGGGACA
>JACCDX011425838.1_pt1 | contig 10617 bp, 8 predicted proteins | sample 7449681 | NCBI WGS metagenome assembly JACCDX01 (sample SAMN15323450, study PRJNA562643) | freshwater metagenome | isolation source: river surface water | place: USA:Blue River Watershed | collected 2017-08-18
ACCCCGTCGCGGATGAAGCGCCGGTCGGCCCAGCAGCTGTGGGTGCCGCTGCTGATCTTGTGCGGCAGCGCGATCCGCACCACCGGGCCGGCCTCGAAGCGCTTGCAGTCGATCAGCACACATTCCGAGGTCTGCGTGTTCTCGTCGATGATGAAGGAGACCAGGTAGCCGTCGTCCTCGTCCTTCGTGTCGATGCGGGGCACGAAGGGCGCCTCGCTGGCGTAGCGGCCCTCGGGCAGTTGGAACGACCAGGACTGGCCGGACACCAGGTCGTGCTTGACCAGTCCCTCGAACAGGAACCAGCCGGGCTTGGCCAGCGCGGAGTACGCGTAGCGATAGGGCCGGCCCGCGTAGCGCTGGTTGAACATGCCGAACTCCAGCACCCGGTCGTCGAGCCGCTGCTCGGTCGTCTGCCCGGTCTTGAGGTTGAAGCGCCAGCGATGCAGCTTGGGACGCATCATGTGCTGGTCGAGGTATCCCATCATGTGCGCGAAGCCACGCGGCGCATCCGGCTTGGGGCCGGGTTCCGGGTTCTCCTGGAAGTAGGCATCCATCACCACCTCGTCGCCCTCCTCGTAGGCGTTGAGGAAATGGAGGACGTAGGTCGGCGCGGCCTCGAACCAGCGGATCTCCCCCGGCTGCCCACGGCGCGGAATGATGCCGAACCGCGAGGGCCGGTCATGCATCTTGGTGGCGTGGAATCCGTTCCTGAGGGCTTCCGCATCCCAGTGCAGCGGCAGGTCATTGAGGATGGCGTAGTGCTCGGTGAAGGCCATGTCGTGCGGCAGGCGGGGCCCGCCCACCGGCACCGGCACGTAATGCACCAGCTTGCCGTGCCTGTCCACCACCCCGTAGTGCATGTAGGGCGCGTGCTTGGAGTAGTTGAAGAACAGCAGCTCGCCGGTCGACTCGTCGACCTTGGTGTGGGCCGACACCCCGTCGATCGGCGCCCAGCCCGCCAGGCCCAGGTTCGCCAGCGTGTCCGGATCGAGCAGGTAGGCCTCGCCGCACTGGTAGAAGGTGGAGACGACCTTGCCGGCATGCACCACCACGTCGGTCGACGAGGAGTCCTTCAACCCCTCGTGCGCGCCCCAGCCCGGACGCAGCGACGCGCCAGGCGGCGCCATCAATCCGCCCCACAGGGCCCGGCCCGCCTCCTGTTCGGCCTGGAAGCCGCGTGTGCGCACGAACCGGTTGCGGTAGTCCGCGCGGCCCTGCCGGAAGCTGATCATGTGCAGCATGCCGTCGCCATCGAAGGGGTGGTAGCGGCCAATGGGCTCGTGCACCGGGATCTCGGTGTTGCGCAGGTACAGGCCATCGATATCCGTGGGAATCGTCCCCTCGATCACGGCCAGCTGGGTGGCATTGACCTCGTCGTACATCGGCGTCCACGCGCCCTGCATGTACGGGTGCTCCAGGTTCTTCAGCGTGGTGACGATGGGGGGCAGCTTCTCGACTTGCATCGGCATCTCCGCGTCGTCCGCCGGTGCCGGGGCGGCGCCAGGCCTGAACGATTCAGGCTTCATGATAGCCAGTCAGTTTTATTATGCAAGCGACGGCAGGGCATCGTCCCTGCGGGATTACCCGGGGAAGCGGTTGCGAGATCCTGGTGGACGGCTGGTGTGCGCCTGCAGGGCCTGCAGGAACGCCTCGCACGCCGGTGACAGGTGCCGCCCCCGCTTGGTCACGATGTAGACATCGCGCGGCACCCGCGGCTCATGCAGCACCTTCACCACCAGCTGCGTGTGGACCGACTGGCGGGCATAGGCCGTCGGCATGATGCCCGCGCCCATGCCGCTGGCGGCCATCCACAGCGCTGTCGACTGGAAGGACACTTCTCCCGTCACCCGCAGCGTGACCCCAGCCCCGGCGGCCGCCAGGTCCACCAGCTGGCGGACTCCGTAACCGGCGCGCCCGGTGATCACGGGATGTTCCTCCAGGTCAGCCCAGCGGACCTTGCGCAGCTTCGCCAGCGGGTGGTCGGGCCGGCACACCACGGCCAGGTGGTCCCGCAGCAGCGTCTGCTGCCGCACCTCGTCGCCGGCGTGCTCGGGCGTGCCGATGCCGAAGTCCACATGCTCGCCCACGATGCGGGTGAGGAACTGGTCGGGCGCGCAGTCGCTCACGTTGAGGCGGATCTCCGGGTGCTGCTGCGAGAAGACCTCCACCACCGGCGGCAGCAGCATGCCTGCCAGCGTCGGCGTCATCACCAGCGACACCTGGCCGCGGCGCAGGTCCCGCACGTCGCGAAAGCCCGCGCTCAGCGCCCCCAGGTCCCGCAGGATCCGCTCGGCGATCACCAGGGCATCGTGCGCCGCCTGCGTCGGCTGCAGCGAGCGGGTGGTGCGCTCGAACAGGCGCACACCCAGGCCCTGCTCCAGCTGCCGGATCAGCACGCTCACCGCCGACTGCGTGACGAACAGCTGCGCCGCCGCCGCCCCCAGCTTGCGCAGGCGGTACACCGCCAGGAAGGCCTGGAGCTGGCGGACGGTGGGCATGTAGCCGGTATTCATGCAGTCATTTTATGGATGGTTTGCAATTCTTCGATTTACAGATGAATGCCCGCCGGGTGAAATCCCGCCTCAGGGCACAAGCCCACCCAATAACAGGAGGAGAGACCATGGACACCGCCCAGAGCCGCGGCTACCGACGCATCGCCACCGAGGAGGCCTGGTGCACCCCCGAGCTGATGGCGCGCATCCAGCGCCTGCTCGACGAGGGCACCCACGGCGACCCGGGCTTCCAGAACCTCTGGGGCTTCTTTGCCAAGAGCCAGTCGCCGCGTGCCCGCGACCTGTACGAGCGCATCCAGGACATCGGCGAGCGCCGCCTCGCCGACATGGACGCCGCCGGCATCGACATGGCGCTGCTGATGCTCACCGCGCCGGGCGTGCAGATGTTCAAGCCCGACGAGGCCTGCAGCCTGGCCATCGACAGCAACGACCAGCTCGCCGCCGCCATCCGCCGCCACCCCAACCGCTTCGCCGGACTGGCCGCCTTCGCGCCGCATGCGCCCGAGGCCGCGGCCAAGGAGATCGAGCGCGGCGTCAAGCAGCTGGGGCTCAAGGGGGCACTGGTTAATTCGCACACCCAGGGTCGGTACATGGACGACGCCTTCTTCTGGCCGATCTTCGAGGCCTGCGAGGCGCTGGACGTGCCTCTGTACATCCACCCCAACTCGCCCTCGCCGCAGATGGTCGAGCCCTTCCTCTCCCGCTGCCTGGACGCCGCCATCTTCGGCTTCCAGGCCGAGACCGGACTGCACGCGCTGCGCCTGATCGTGAGCGGCCTGTTCGACCGCTTCCCACGCCTGAAGATTGTGCTGGGCCACCTGGGCGAGGGCCTGCCCTTCTGGCTCTATCGCATCGACTTCATGCACGCCGGCATCGTGCGCTCGGGGCGCAGCGAGGGCGCCCAGCCCCTGAAGCGCAAGCCGAGCGACTACCTGCGCGAGAACTTCTACTACACCAACAGCGGCATGCCCTGGGAGCCGGCCGTCACCCTGGTGCAGCAGCAAATGGGCTACGACCGGGTGATGTACGCGATGGATTACCCTTACCAGTACGTGCCCGAGGAGGTGACCGCCATGGACAAGCTGCCCCTCACCCCGGAGCAGAAGCATATGTTCTTCCAGGGCAACGCCGAGCGCATCTTCAAGCTCTGAGCCGCGCCGCGCACACGAACAACAAGGAGACCTCGATGACCCTCGATCGCCGCTTCTTCACTGCCGGCCTCACCGCCGCCCTCGCCTGCGCCCTGGGTGCCGCCGTCCCCGGCGCAGCCTGGGCTCAAGGCCCCGCCTGGCCGACCAAGCCCGTTCGCCTGGTGGTGACCTTTCCGCCCGGTGGCAGCAGCGACGCCGCCGCCCGTCTGGTGGCGCCGCGCCTGGCCGAGCGCCTGGGCCAATCGGTGGTGATCGAGAACCGGCCCGGCGCCGGCGGCGGCGTCGGCCTGGACCATGTGGCCAAGTCCCCGGCGGACGGCTACACCATCGTCCTGGCCTCGGCCGGTGGCCTCACCGCCAACCAGAGCCTGTACAAGCAGCTGAGCTACGACCCGACCAAGGACTTCGCGCCCATCACCCTCTTCGGCACCAGCCCCTTCGTGCTGCTGGCGCATCCCTCGCTGCCGGCCAACAACGTGGGCGACGTGCTGCGCATCGCCAGGTCGCAGCCGGGGCGCCTGAGCTACGCCTCGGGTGGCAACGGCACCGCCATGCACCTGTCTGGCGAGCTGCTCAAGTCCATGGGCCAGGCCCGCATCGTCCACATCCCCTATCGCGGCAGCGGCCCGGCGCTCAACGCGGTGCTGGCCGGCGACACGCAGCTGGCCATTGCCGATGTGACCACCGTTGGCGGCCACCTCAAGTCCGGGCGGGTCAAGATCCTGGGCGTCCTGAGCAAGGACCGCTCGCCCCTGGTCCCCGAGCTGCCGACGCTGAACGAGACCGGCCTCAAGGGCTTCGAATCCTCCGGCTGGTTCGCCATCCTCGCGCCCGCCGCCACGCCGGCGCCGATCGTCCAGCGCCTCAACGCCGAGATCACCGCCATCCTGCGGTCGCCTGAAATCCGCGAGCGCTTTGCTGCCGCCGGGCTCGAGCCCCTTCCGAGCACGTCCGACGAACTGGCCACGCTGATGAAGGCCGAGTCGCAGAAATGGGCCAAGGTGATCCGGGAGTCGGGAGCCACGGTCGACTGAGGGTTGAGCCGGGCTGCGCCCGGCGCCGCAGCCCGAACCAAAACAGGGACGGGGCCACCTATCTCGCAGGAATCAACCTGCAAGGAAAGGAAGCCCCCCATGAAATCGATACGTCTCCTGCTGATCGCCTGCACTGTCGGGCTGGCGCACGCTCAGCCAGCAGTCCAGCAGCCGGTTCAGCAGTCGGCTCAGACGCCGGCCGCAACCACCGCGTCGCCGCCGGTGCAGGCTCCACCCCGCCCCCAGCCCGCGGAGGTCCGGCGCGCGCTCGAGCAGGTCATCGAGCTGGAGGCGCGCGCTGCCGGGCTCGAGGGCGTACGAGACCGGACGGTCCGGTCAACGCTTGCCCGCGTCATGCTCCATCCGGCCATGGTCGACCGGGTCGGTGCGCTGGCCGCCGAGGCGCCGCCGCAGGATCTCAAGGCCTGGTCTGACCTGGGTTTCCAGGCGATGACGGCCACCCTCAAGAAGGGCGGCCGGCTGCTGTCCAATGCAGACGCACTCGAGGTGGCCAGGCTGGAGCAGCGGATGATGGAAGCAATGACCGACTACGAGTGCGCGCAATCCTTCAAGCACCAGCGCACCGATGCCCAGGGCAAGGGCCGTTCGTCGCTGCGCATTGCCAACACCTTCGAGTCGCCCGCCTTCGAGCGCCACCTGGGCTTGATCGAGCGGGCGACCGCCCTCGCCGAGTCCGGGCAGGATGAATCCCGCGCGCTCACGCGTGCCGAGATGGCCGCTGCGCTCGACGAGTATCGCCGGGGCCTGGCCATCGCCTACCTCCAGTCCCCTGCCACCTTCCAGTTCCTGAAAGAAGGCAGGACCTTGGAGCAGGCCAGCGACCGCGAGGTCTGCGGCTTCGGACGCGCGCTGATGGGGGTCGTCCTGGCCGGGGACCGCGCGGCCGCCGAGAACCGGGTGCGCTTCCAACTGTCCGGGGCCGCTGATTGACTGCGGCGGCTGGCGTAGGACGCAGCCGACACGCGGTCTTGCCAACGGGCCCGATAACCGGCCAGAGGCCTCAGTCTTTCCGTGCGCGGGCCTGCGGAGCGCCGGGTCTCCCTATCATGCGCAGGCCGCCCCGACGCGGGCGCCGCCCGCACAAGACTCAAGGAGACACCATGCCCCCGCGCCTCACTGCCCAGGATTTCGACCAGGAACTCCTCATCCTCTTTGACGCCTACGTCCACGGCAAGATCGACCGCCGCGGCTTCCTCGACAAGGCCCAGCGCTTCGCGACTGCCGGCATGACCGCCGCGGGCCTGCTGGCAGCCCTGAGCCCCAACTTCGCGGCCGCCCAGGTGGTCAAGCCCGACGACGCCCGGCTCAAGACCGAGTGGGTCAGCATCCCCTCCCCCACTGGCTACGGCACCATCCGCGGCTACCTCGTGCGGCCTGCCTCGGCAGGCAGCGCGCGCCTGCCCGCAGTCCTCGTGGCGCACGAGAACCGGGGCCTGAACCCGCACATCGAGGACATCACCCGCCGGCTGGCTCTCGACGGCTTCATGGCCCTCGCCCCGGACGCCCTCACGCCCCTGGGCGGCTACCCGGGCGACGAGGACAAGGCCCGGGAGGCCTTCGGCCGGCTGGAGCAGCCCAAGACCCTGCAGGACTTCCTCGCCAGCGCCGCGTGGCTGCGTGCCCGTGCGGACGGCAACGGCAAGCTGGGCGCGGTCGGCTTCTGCTGGGGCGGCGGCATCGTCCACAGCCTGGCAACCCGCCTGCCTGACCTGACCGCTGGCGTCCCGTTCTACGGCAACGTGCCCACCGTGTCCGAAGCCGCCAAGGTCAAGGCGCCGCTGCTGGTGCACCTGGCGGGCATCGATGACCGCATCAACGCCCCCTGGCCCGCCTACGAGGCGGCGCTCAAGGCCGCGAACGTGCAGGTCACCACGCACCAGTACGCCAACACCCAGCACGGGTTCAACAACGACACCACGCCGCGTTTCGATGCGGCGGCGGCAAAGCTGGCGTGGGACAGAACCGTGGAGTTCCTCAGGGCCCGACTCGCCTGATGCCGATGGTTCGTCGCCCCCGGGCGGCGGCCCGGCTCGGCCATGCCATCCGCTGGCTGGTTGCCATCGGCGCGATCCTGCCGACTGCTGCCCTGACCCAGCTGGTCATTCCGGTCGAGTCGGCAGCGCCGGGCATCTTCAGCAGCAGGACGACCATGACCATGCTCTGGGAGGTGCCCGATGCGGACCTGACCCTGGTGCTGCTTCCGGGGTATCCGGGACGGCTAGGGATCCGGCCGGGCGATGTCGCCGTGAACAACCAGACGGTCCGGCTGATGCAGGGCATGCTGACCTTCGCTGGCGTACGAATGAATCTGGTGGTTTTTGACAGCCCAGACCCGCTTCAAGGCGTTGGTGCACGCGCAGCCGGTAGCCACCAGGTCCGGCTGGAGGAAGTGGTCCGGTTCTACCGTCAGCGCCTTGGTCGGCCTGTCTGGCTCATGGGGCATAGCGATGGGTCGATCAGCGTCTCCGAATTCCTCAACCGGTCTGAAGCGAACCGGCGCGCAGTGGCCGGTGCCATCCTCAGTGCCAGCCGCAACGAGACCCGCATCTCGGTAGATTGGGCGATGCCCGTGCTGATGATCCACCATGAGCGTGACGCCTGTGATGTCACCACCTACGCCAGCGCCATTCGAACGCACCAGTCTGTCGCGCGCCGGAACTCCGGTCCTACGCGGTTCGAGACGGTGATCACGGGATCAGCCAGCGGTCCGGCATGCTCGACCGGCTATCACATGTACGAGCGTGCAGCGGGGGAGGTTCGTCACTACATCGCTGAATTCATCGGGCGCCAGATCGGAAAGGTCGTCTCCGGATCCGGGCCGGCACCTGCTGCGACGTCCACGGGGGAATCCGACACCAACGCAGAACCCGATGAGGAACTTGTGCGGCTGAACTGAAGGGCGCACCTGCAATGGCAGCTCAGTTCGTGCATCAGTCTTCCCTCGTGGACGTGGCCGTGACGAGAGCCACCTTGGGAGGCTTGCTGCCAGGCGAGCGGATCAATGTGGCAGCGCACCGGGCAGCCGGCAGACCTCGAATTGCCCTGCTGATGAATCGGGATTGCGGGCTGTTCAAATGCGACCGGCTGCTACCATGGTCATTGTGATACTCGAATCAAAGTGACTATGAAAAAGATCCTGCTCGCTGCGCTTGCCGCCATCGCCACGCTGTTCGTGGCCTCTTGTGGAGGAGGTGGTGATGGGGGCAACTCATCGTCCGGCTTCAATGTCACCGTATCGGGGAACTGAGATGCCTGGCAAACGCATGATCAAAGCGAGCATGGCCGTAGGCCTGTGCGCAGTAGCCGCCTTTGGCGCCACCCGTCTGCTGGCCAATGTGTCATCTGCTGCGGTCTGCACCACGACCGGGAGTGGCGCCATCCAGGACACCAACCCGATCTGCTATACCGAGCCGGGCACCTACGTCACGACCATCTACGAGATCGGCTTGTGCCGGATTGAGCCCTCCGCACCCACCGCGACTGTCGCCATGGACATCGCCTCGAGTTGTGTGGCGACTTTCCAGTCCGCATCCGGCACCGAGGTCTCGGTCAGGAAGGGCGTCGCCTCGTCCCTCTCAGGCGGAACCATCACCGCGCCTCCCATCGGGGCGTACACCCATGGGTACGTGATCCTGTCGCCTGTCTTCAAGATCTCCGGCAGCTTCACATTCGAGTCCACCCGGCGACCTGAAAACGATCTCTCGTCCAGCGCTGGCTCCCTTTGCTGGACGACGACCGGTGAGACCTTCTTGTACCCCCCGACTCTGCAAATGCCGATCAGCTGCGGCGCCAACGCGCCTGCGACACCTGGCGTCGTCACCAGCAAGATAAACTCGTTCTCGGATTCCGTGGCGGATTACGATTTCGAGCGCCTCGATGCGGACGGTCGACACAAGGCCTATCTGGTGACCTCCGATCTCAAACTTGGCTCCACCGTCACCTCCGGCTCCTTCGGATCAGGGTCTGGGACTGTGACCCGCATGGTTGGACTTGCGCCGTTGCCTGCCAACATCACGGCCAGCACCAAGTCGATGGATCTCTCCTTTGCTATCTCGAAGGGTGCCACCTTTGTCCCTGGCACCACGCAAGGTGGTCAAAAGACTATCTTCGGCATCTTCAGCGGCCCTCCTACTCTCTCGCTCTCTGTCCAGTGATCGGCGGGGCAGCGCCGTCCCCAGCTTGTCGGGGCGGCCGCTGTGCCAGGCGATACGCGTTGCCAATCGATACACCCCGCCATGATCACCGATGTTGACCGGGATGATGTCCTTGGCGGTCACGATCAATTCCAGCGTGATGCGATACGCGAAGGTGATCGAGACGGCGCATGTGCTGGGCGACAGACTCCCTGACGAAGCGTCCGGCATCCAGGTCGGCCCTGGACTCGGCGAGTGCGGCCTCGAGCTCGCATTCCCGAAGGTACTGGTAATGCGCACGGCTCATGACCACGTACTTCACCTCGCCGCGCACGGTCACGCTGGCGTCGGGCTCGCTCTGAAGGGCCTGGTCGATGGCGCCAACGCCCTTGGTCTTGAGGTCATTGGCTGAAATTGGCTGCATGATCGCGCTCCCGACCGTACGATGAATCGCGTTGTATGGCGGGCTATTCAGCGGGCGCGAGGCCGCCCCCCCCGCACGACCTGTTCCCTCCGCAGGTGCGCCCTGCCCGATCGCTCAAGCCGGCTGCGGTGCTCCCCGCATTCCCCGCACCCGCGTCCACAGCCAGGTCGCGATGCTCAGGTTCAGCAGGTTCCAGGCGATGCCGTTCAGGAAGGCGGCCCGGTAGTTGCCGGTGAGGTCGAACACCCAGCCCGACATCCAGCCGCCAAGCGCCATGCCCACCAGCGTGGCCATGATCACCGCGCCGACGCGCGCCCCCGCCTCCTGCGGCCGGAAATGCTCCCGCACGATGATCGCGTACGAGGGCACGATGCCGCCCTGGAACAGGCCGAACAGGGCAGACACCACATACAGAGACACCATCCCGTCAAACGGCAGGAACAGCAGCAAGGCTGTCCCCTGCAGCACGGAGCCAAGCAGCAGCGTGCGGAGTCCGCCGATGCGGTCGCAGATCATCCCCGACACCAGCCTGCTCACGATGCCGCAGGCCAGCATCAAAGAGAGCATCTCCGCGCCGCGGGCGGCGCCGTAGCCCAGGTCTGTGCAGTAGGCGACGATGTGCACCTGGGGCATGGACATCGCCACGCAGCAGGCCACACCGGCCACGCACAGGAGCCACTGCGCCTGCGCGGGCGCCAGGCCGAAGGGCCTGTCGGAGCCGCCACCCGCAGGGCCGGCCACCGGCGCCGCGGCCACCAGCGGCGGGCGCTGACGCATCGCCAGCGACAGCAGCGCCATGCCGATCCCGCAGACCAGGCCCATGACCACGTAGGTGGGTCGCCAGCCCCAGTTCTCGATGCCCCACTGCACCACCGGCGGCCAGAAGGAGCCCGCCACGTAGTTGCCGCTCGCGCAGATCGCCACAGCGATGCCTCTCCGCTTGTTCCACCACAGGGAGGTATCCGCCAGCAACGGGGCGAAGGTCGATGAACTGCCCAGGAGGCCCAGCAGCAGGCCATGGGCCAGGGCAAAGGTCCAGATGCTCCCCGACAGGCCCGCCCACACGAAGCCTCCGCATACGGCCGCCGCCCCCACCCAGAGCACCCGCGTGATGCCATGCCGGTCCGCGATGCGCCCGGTGAAGATGCCGCCCAGGCCCAGGGCGACCATCATCACCGTGTAGGGCAAGGAGGCATCCCCCCGCCCCACACCGAACTCGGCCTGCACCGCCGGCAATACCACCGAGACTACGTACATGCCGCTGTTGCCGAGAGCCACAAGGCCCAGGGTCGCCAGCAGCCGCCAGGCGGCGTAGCGGGAGTCGATCAGGGAGGGGTCGGC
>JACCDX010091629.1_pt1 | contig 10616 bp, 17 predicted proteins | sample 7449681 | NCBI WGS metagenome assembly JACCDX01 (sample SAMN15323450, study PRJNA562643) | freshwater metagenome | isolation source: river surface water | place: USA:Blue River Watershed | collected 2017-08-18
GGTACATTCAATTCTGGTAACACATTCTTCAAAAAAATTAACATGAAAAACCCAAACGTATTGTACATTTTTAAAATTTTGTTCGGTTTTCACAAACCTGATTATTTTAATTTTGAAAACATACAGTTTATATTCCAAATTCCTAATGAACACAATGAAGACAATATATTTGACTTGTGGGAGTCTCTCAATGCGTGTACGTACGGATCTCTTATAACAAAAAGAAACGGAAAATTTCTTAGAAGACCTTGCGAACACAATATCAAGAATGTCTCTTATATGAAACAAGTTGTTAAACAGTTTTGTGATACAATAAACTGTTTTCCAAAAGAAGAATTTGAAAGTTTGTGTGAACCAAACATGTTCTGGAAAAAGTTCATACGTCTATTTTCCGGACATGTTGATAGAGTGCGCGACTACACTGGATTCGAAAAAGAACACATAACACTCACAGATATTGCAAATAGATTGAAAACAGATAAAGGAACTTTATACAAATGTGCTCACAACTACACGAAATACTACGAAGAAATACTTTCAGATTTATACCAAAAGAAAAATCACATAAATATTCTTGAGATTGGATTAAACAGGGACTCTGATAGAACTGATACACCTTCTTTGAATATGTTTCGTGAGTATTGTGGTGACAGAGCCACTATAACTGGATTCGATATCAATAGGAATATCGTTTCTGATTCTTCTGTACAGATTATTTACGGAGACCAATCAAACGTAGAAGATTTAGAAAGATGTGAGGGTAGTTACGATCTCATCATAGATGATGGGTCACATTTATTTTCGCATCAACAAACAACCATCAAAGTATTATGGAAATTTCTAAATCCAGGTGGATACTATGTCATAGAAGACTTGCACTGGCAACCCCATAAAGAAGAAATTGTCCACACGAAAGAATATTTAAAAGAAAATTACGAACACGTAACATTTTTAGATTCTCACTCCGCTATTCATTCTGATACCAAAGGTGCGTTTGCAGTCGTCTTAAAAATATAGTACCACGACCTCTCAAAAAAATGACATATTTCAGGATTTTTAGTCTTTGGAATTAAATCGAGTAGCATCTTATAATACTCTACTGGTCTTGAGAGTATCCTTTCACGACTCACAGGAAATATCGCATTCCACCATATACGTATAGGCTCTTCGAGGTTTATGTCCTTGTCAACATATGTATGAAACCACTCCTTAATGTTCAACTTCTCTTTCGGATAAATTATACCTTTTCCATAAAAACACACATGTCCATTTCTATGTGTACCTGAATCAATCAGATCAATTGAATACTTTCCTGTTGTGAATATAGATTCGTCTTTGTGATCGTGTATTTTTCCCTGTGAAAAGTAAACAGTTGTTGGCAACTTATCGTAGTTATCGATTATGTACGTAAGATATGTGTGAGATTCTCTGCCTATGTTTGGCAAATCTCCTTTTAGTTTGTCATACACTTTTACGTTTTCGTATTGTTTCGTCCAGTTTATGTTCTCGTCGTACTTTGCAACAACGAGAAGGTAGTCACCTTTTATCTTTAAAAAGTCTGGTATGTTTGAGTTCATAATCGATTTCATCTTCTTGTACTCGTTGAGTTTACCTTGTAAACCTTCATGAAGATGTTTACCTATGATATGGTGAACGCATAATAGAGAAAGATCATAGAGGTATTCTTTCTTTGATACCGTAACGTACTTCTCCGGTAAAAAGTCCCAATCAAGTTTTTCTAAATTTTCATTTATATAACACTGTTCGCCAAAAAAATAACCGCTTAAATCCACGTTTAACATAGTTCTCACAAACTCTTTGTAGTCTTCGAAATACGTTCGCTTTATTATATGGAATCCACCATTCACCCAGTGTTCATAACAGTCTCTCATAAAGAATATACCTCTTCGACTCTTTCTCATATAGTTTAACAAAGAGTCCCAATCACCTTCTTTGAAAAACTGAACATCACAATCAGACAAAACGATAAATTCAGTATCTTCTAATGGTTCAAATTCAAGTACATGGGTGTATTTGTTTACGATCACTCTGTTGTAAAAATCATCCATGAATTTATACTCATTAGGCGAGTCGTCAACTTTCAAGTGTATTCTTTTGTGCACTGGAATCTGTTCGAGAGTACTTTTCCATATGTCTGTTAAGAGTTCGTAATTCTTTGTTGTGTAGGCAACAAAGTCCATATATAATTACTCTAACATTTCTGTCTTAAATGTGTACTTGTAGTCTCTCAAATTCCAACTCACAGAGAGAGGCGGTTCTATTTTTGAAAGCTCTGCGCAGTTATAGAGTATCTCGTTGAAATGTGTTCTGTTACTCGTAATCAGCTGGTTCTCAACGCTCTGTTTTACAGTCACGTATCTCTGCTCATCGGTCAACCCGGGATGAAGAAACACAAGTATAGTTCCGTAATCCATTCTTAAAAACTTGAGCTCATTTTTTAAACCAATGAAAAGGTTTTCTGATATTTTTTTCTATGAACACTCAAATTTTGACGGTGTGTATTACAACTGCAAACTCATCAGAGACACATCTAAAACGTTTCCTGTCATCGTAGTTGACACGTCAACTCAAGAAATATACTTTTATGATGAAGATGTCAGACTCTCTTTCGTGATAACATTTAAGGGATACATGTGAATACATCACAGAGAAGTATGGAGAAACTTTTTGAGGATGCGTTTGACCCAAACAACAAGTTTCATGTAAAGTGGTTGAAGGACCTCGTAAACTACAAGGAAGATTCTCTCAAGCACAATCCGTTTAGTATACATGTGAGCAAAGATGATGTGTGTCTTCAGCAAGAAATTATATCGAAGCTCTCTCGAAAATTTATCAACAGCAGTGTGTGTTACAATTTCAGTAACCTATTTAGTTACGAGTATGCATATCACAATGACGGAGAATATCAAAAGTGCAGACTCCTTCGCCCAGTAGATGATTTCCCGAAGGGGGCGTACTTTGAGTACGCTCTCGTCTATCCAAAGTTTATAGATTTTTACAAAACAGATGACGTCGAAGAGCCAGATCTCACCATCCAACGCTGGTAATTTTTTCTGTTACACAAGTAAATGAACAGACTTCCTAACAATGTAGTAAGTGACATCATTAACAAGACAAAAAATGTAAGAACGCTCGTGAGCTTAGCAGGGACATCAAAGAGACTTAAAAAACTCGCTTCGAGAAAACTTCAACGGATACAGAATGCGTACTTATCTCTCCCCAGAAATAGATTAGGATACATCTTACCTCTCACTCCAGCTCAGATGAATCAAATAAAGAATTTAGAAAATTACTCTGTTTTTAAAAAGGTCAAGTCAAATTATGAAAACAGAGTACGAGCACTGAGTGCTCTCAAAAAGATGAGAAAGCTAAACGTGGTAACTCACCCACTCGGAGTGACTTTTAAAGTTCCCAACGGTACGCACTATACAATTAAAAACAACGGCGACTTTATATCTCATAGAGGGATCAGGAACCGTGTTATGTTCAGAGGTGTTAAGAGAAACAACGTACTATGAGTTGCTACGGGTTCACAGATAATCAACCTTGCAAGTTTACAGTCTTGAAGGATGAAGACTTTTGTCCTCTTCATGACGCGATGTTCTCTATATCGACTATTCTCAAACAACCTCACGCGTTTCTTTCAGAACCCAAAGTGTTCAAAACAGAGTACAGATACAAGCTCAAGTACGTGACAAATTACAGGTACATGTCCCAGATGTACGAAATGGAAAAATATATTGAAAAAAAACTGGCGCGTTTTAAACACTTTTTTGAAGCGACGTTGATACAGCGTTGCTTCAGAAGAGCAATAAGTAACCCACAATACGAGTTGTGCAGGAACAGACTTCTAAAAGAATATATGTCACTACATAATAATGCACACTATTAGAAAAAATGCGTACATTTACAGAGGGAGCTCGAACGAGTCTACTTTTGCGCGCAGAGGAAACAGACCTACGTTTCTCAGAAACCTGCCGGTGTATTTTGCAGAGAACAAAAACAGGGCTAATGTGTACGGACGAGTTATAAAGTACCAACTCACAGACGACGTTCATCTGTTAAACATGAGCGACCCGAAAACAGTCATATACCTGTTGAACTCAACAACTTCAAACGTAGTGAAAAAGGCTATCGCGAAGGCTTTCAGACTGTCAAACAACAAATTAAATGTCAGACGATTTTCCAGGATCAAGTACGACATGTATGTCGCTGAGCTCATATGCAGACTTGGATACGACGGTTACTACGCACCAGAGTTAAAGAATGCAAAAACGACAGAGGGGAAGTTTCCCGCAGAGATTGTGCTATGCAAGCCTAAGAAAGTGTTGAGAGTCGTGAACGTGTACAGCCCGACATTGCCACCAACGACGAGAAGAGGCGTCACAGAAAATTTGTCAAGAAGTGTGAGAAATACCGTGTACTTTTAGTGGAATATGTTCCAGTAATGCTCAGATGTTGAGAAACCCTTTACTATAACAGGCTCATAGCCGTGATGAATTATACCATTCTTCACGTGATACATACCACTCGGACCTTGAATGGGCTCAATTTTCAACGCATCGACTGCAGTAGAATACGCCTTCATATCACTCTCCATTTTTATTAATTATAAAATCACAACTCTTAAGTAAGATGTATGAAATACTACCGCATCTGTATTTAAGCAACTACGAAGATGTGAAAAAAATACCACCGGAGAGAGACATCTTTGTAATAAACTGCACAAAGGATCTCGACATGATTAAAACTCAAGGGGGTGGGACCAGACTCTACGTCGACGACGATCCAAGTTCCGAACAGACAATGACAGAGAATATTCCTCTCATGCTCAGGTACATAGATGATCACATTACACGCGAAAAAGATGTCGTCGTACACTGTTTCGCAGGCCAGCAGAGGAGCGCAGCAGTCGTCGCCACGTATTTGGTGCAGATGAAAGGATTCACAATAAATCAAGCTGTAGATTTCATAAAGAGTAAAAAGTCTGACGCATTCTTAGACGGAGTACATTTTATGAACTCAATTAAAGTTTTATTCCCAGATAAGACTAATTAAATGTTCCACCAAGACTGGACACCAATAGTACTCCACGGTAAGAGCTATCCTCCAACACAGAAAAAGAAGACTGTTGTCGAAATTCACACAACTCCAAAAAAACTCAACGAGAATCTCGAGGACTTTAATCACAAAAAGATCCCTAAACACATAGCTGATGCCATACAGAAGAAGAGAATGGAACTCAAGATGACTCAGGCACAAGTCGCACAGAAGATTAACGAAAAGGTGTCAATCGTAAACGACATAGAAAATTGTAGTTGTGTGTACAACCACGTACACGTGAACAAGATACTACATATTCTCGGGCTATCTCTGAAACAAATCTCAGGCTCAAAACAGTAGTTTTGATCAAAACGAGAGTTCTGTGTACAGGCTTTTGTGCAGGGCGATATATATTTCATACGAACAACAACAATGGACTGCTCCGTCTGCTGTGAGCGCATTACCAAGCGGACGACCGTCACGTGTCACTTCTGTGACTTTGTGACATGCAAGTCATGTGCGTCGAGGTACATCTTGGAGAGTACCATCAACCCGGCGTGCATGAACTGCAAGAAGCCGTGGACTCGTGAGGTCCTTGCAAACAACTTCAGCAAGGTGTTCCTCACGAAAGAATACAAGGCGAAGCGAGAGCGCGACCTATTCGAGACTGAGAAGGCGCTCCTTCCCGAGACACAGCCTCTCGCGACCGCAAAGAAGGAACTTGACAATGTCAACAAGGAGATCTCCGAGCTCCAGAGGCAACTCAGACAACTCCAGGCGAGAAGGAGTGTTCTCAGATGGACGCTGGTCGATTCGGCTACACTGAGTGCAAAGGTGGCACACCTGACTATCAAGTGTCCAGCAGATGGGTGTCGCGGGTTCGTGAATTCCGAGAGCATGATCTGCGAAGTGTGCGATGTGCTCGTGTGTAAGGACTGTCACGCGCCTCTTGACAGATCCGTAGACCTGGGACACATCTGCGATCCGAACATCGTGGAGAGTGTCAAGCTCCTTAAGAGGGATACGAAGAATTGCCCCGGCTGCAAGACGGCGATTCACAAGATTGACGGGTGTGATCAGATGTATTGCACGCAGTGCCACACGGCATTCTCGTGGAAGACGGGTGAGATCGTACACGGCCGGATCCACAACCCACACTATTACGAGTACCTCCGGCGGGCTGGTGGAGAGGCGCGCGAGGCTCGGCGTGAGATCGGAGACATTCCATGCGGAGGAGTCCCGAGCGAGCGTGAAATGCGCGCGTTCTGGAAGGATCCGATAGTCATGAATGCACTGAGGAACCTGATTCACATCGAACAGGTCGAGTTTGGTAACTACCGCACGGATAATGTCGCTAACAATCGCGATCTGAGAATCAAGTACCTGACCAACGAGATCACGGAAGAACACTTCAAGAAGACTCTGCAGAAGCGCGAGAAGGATGTTGAAAAAAAGCGCGAGATTTTGCAGGTTCTGAACACGTGCGTGGTTGCTGGGTCGGAGCTTATCAGGACTCTTATGCAAGACCTAGACGATGACAAGTTCGAGAAGTCATTCGCGACTCTGCGCGAGTTTACGAACGAGTCCATGAAGAAGATTTCGAAGCTGTACAACGGGTGCAAGGTTCCGGCGTTCCTGGAGTATCCCGAGGCGCACAACAAGGACCTTTTTTATATCGGAAGGATTTAGAGATTTGTGGACGGGGGGTTTGTAGGATGAGTAGGATTGAACAAACAAAATGAAGCGATTTTCAAATCTGTTCATGTACGAGACGACGGATTTTCGTGGTATGTTTACAAATTGTCGACTTCTTGAAGATGTTTTCCAACCTAACAGCAGACACATTTTTGCAATGGCTGGAGAGGTGTTTCCAACAATCATAGTCAATCTCGACGAATCTGAGATTCATTTTTTCGAAGAGTTTGACGAGACTGTACCCATGTTTACCATCCATTTTAAAATGTGTTACATCTGAATGCGATCATAGTCGTCGTCTAGTCGAACAATGTCGTCGAGTTCTGGTGTAGAAACCTCCAATACATGAACGTCTCCATGATTCGCTTCCATGCGATGAACTTTTGTCGGTGGTATGTGAGCGGTGTCTCCTTTCTTTAGTGTCTTTGTTTCGTTTTCTATAACGAGTGTTAGAGTTCCTTTGAGAACACGTATAGATTCGTCTTTTACGTTGTGATACTGGAGTGATAATCTGTGTCCGTGTTGGATTTTCAAAATCTTGCCGACGTAAGAGTCGGTGTGTGCCCAAATTTCTTCTGATCCCCACGGCTTCAGAACAGTTTTTGTCATTTACTATTATAAAACAAAAATGCCACACACGACCAAGAATGGTCAAAATTTGCGACGGTACAAACCGAGTGCTACAAAGAAAAAAAGACTCAGCCCGATTTACGAAAAGTCTCCGATTAAAGTTGGTCGATTCACTGTATACGTCTTAAACAATAAAAAGAATAATAAGTAACTACAAAAAATGTCTCTGAGTGCGCGAGAGGCTGTTAACACTTACATGTCTTCGCCTCCGCAAAAATTGAAATCACTCAAATCTCCCGCGAGTATTCCAGATCCTTTGAAGAAGTTTGTACCTGCAAAAAGCGACCAGCAAACAGATTATAGCGAACTGTACAGACTCGAGAATGTCGCTTTTCCTACGAGAGAAGAACTCAGACGTGTTCAGGACACGTTCATGTACGGAAGTAGTTCGCTTTCTCAGGAGCTTCGTGTTTTGGAGTATCGTTGGGGTGAGATTTATTTCGAACCGATCACCGAGTTCATGGGTGATCGAAGATTGTGGGCTGCGTTGGGTGTCACGGTCCCTGAAAACGATATTCGATCAGCAAAATCAGCGCTGGCGCGTCATCCTGTGACTCTGTATGACGTTGCATATTTTTCAGGTGCACACTGGATCTCGAGAAAGGCTGGTACGAAGGAAGTGTTCGATCCGTACGATGAGTACCAAGTTCCTTATACGAATCAGTTCTGTCAGACATTCTCCTTGATGTACCTTCGAAACAGACTTCCGGTGAAGATCACCGATAACGGGCGTGCTTGGCTCAAGTACTATGCGTATACGATGGAGGCACTCGAGTTTATAGATGATATGATCAAGACGTGTAAGAGAGATCCAAAACTGAAGAATCTTCCGGTGTTCAAAGAGCAAAATACAACATTCGACAATCTCGAACGCGCTATAGCTGTATGTAAGAGTCATCCGTACATGTGTGTTAATATCGCAAAGTTACCTTAGGTGTACATGAGTCGCTTGTCACAGCTGTACAGTTGATAACTGTCAGTTAGGCCTGCTTCCATGCGTCTCTTTTCATCTTCGAATTTTTTGTACGCTTCGTCACACTGTGGGTTTGGTTTTGGGCACTCCACCTTTTTACCGTACTTCTGGACAAACTCTCTCTTTTTTGAAGAATCAGAGAACACTGTCCATAACATGGACACCACACTGAACGCAAAGAGACCCATTGCAATCTTGGAACGTGTTCTGATACTTATTAACAGAAACAACAGAGCCAGTGGACCCATAATTATAAATGTCGAAGCTATGTCAAAGTTTCCTGCGTATCCTGAAGGGTGACTAATGTCGTAACATTCACCGTCAACCTTTAGGTGCATGCTTCCAGTAGCTCCCATCTTGTTATTGTGTCACTACAAAAAATGCATGTCGTGTGTACAAGTACAATCCGTGAACCTGTACAAGTTTATCAAACCTGGACGAATGAATCCGTCGAACCTTCCGGTGGAGCTCGTGAACAAGTTTGTTCCGAGAATGAACCCGAACATCTGGCAAAACCTTCCTGATGAGCTCGTCAACAGAATCTGTTGCGAATCGGTGAAGAGTCAAGGAGTCCACCCGTTCGCAGAAGAAATAAAGACGCTCGTCATGCTCGAGGACATTATCAATACGTATACTACACTATATGCTGAAGAGGCGTACGATTGGCTCGGTATCGATCTTGAGGAACAGTTCTTCAACCCAAGATCGGTACTTGAGGGGTGGGGTGTGCATCGGAAATGGAAATCTTTGACACCTGTTCAACGGAGGGAGTTCTTTATAGTCATTGTAACTTAAACTGAAGACGATTCTAGAAACAAGGGATGGATCCGATGGATGTTGTGATAGAAAACATAGCAAAGGAGGTTTATTCGGAGTTGGGACCAGGACACAGAGAAAACGTGTACCATAAAGCGTTTGAGATTGAACTCAGAAACATAGGAATACCGTACGAATGTGAAGTTGTCGTTCCTCTATTTTACAAGAATCAGTTTCTCAGTCATATTCGTCTCGATCTCGTCGTCGCAAAGAGTGTCATAGTCGAACTAAAAACTGTCAGAAGTCTGAAAGAAGAAGAGACGCAACAGCTTAAAAGATACATGAAAAATACCAAAATGTGTATTGGATATCTGATTAACTTTGGAGGAGACAAAGGTTATCCTGAGATTGTCAAGCACACTTTGAATGTATGATGACAAATATAGTCGCACATGCAGAGACAAAGAACGACGTACATATGAGTTTTGTAACTCTTGGCCAATCCGTGACGATTACTTGTATGTTCATGTTCGGCTGTTCTCGCCTGCAAAATGGACACCGAGGTAAACTCTTGACGTAGCACTCCATATGTATTCTCTGACCAGAACAACAATTAAGAGTTGCGATTGTTGTCTTCTTATCAAGGGACTCTAAACACAATGGGCAACAGTGTTCGCCTTCTTCCATCCCTTCTTTACAAGAAAAAGATAAAATATCCTAAAGAAGACGTCTATAAACTATGTAAACAGTGTTCGTATTATTTCGAAGGAAAGTGTAAGTTGTTCTTTGACAAAAAAATAACCACCGCGAGAGACTACTACTGTAGTGGTTGGTGGTTTTCTTTGAAGAACTAAAAAGTACCGACGTTAAGAGTGACAGTACCAGCTGCTTGTATATTTGAAGCAGTAGTGTTCGGGTACGGCGTCTTGTTCCTATCGATATCTTCTCCGTACTTACCAACAAAACGACCTTGATGAAAAGCCTGAGAAGTAGTAGCAACCATATCCAACTTTAAGTATCTGTTCACGAAACCGGCTGTTCCTGTGATCTCCACAATGTCACCAACCACAGGACTGAGACTCAAAATACTACCAGTCGCAGATAAAATTCCTCCTCCGGATGAATCACTCAAACCGTGCGTTCTAAGTGGAGCATTTGTTGCAACAGTTGTACTGAATGCAGAAATATATTTACTAGTTGCAGTTCCCTTATTATTAGTAAAAGTCTTGACAGTTGGACTACCACCAGGTATCAAGAACATGTAACCTACCTGGTATGTCGTACCAGTAGTTATAGAACCACTGACAAGTCCTGGACTTGGGTCAACAGTTTCCGTCCCGTCAATCAATACATCACCAATTATCTGTGCAGTAGTAAAAGAAGTTACTTTTATGTTTCTGTTGTAAGATCCTAAAATCCTAATAATTGTACCTGGGAACACCCAGTCAAACGCAGGGAAAGTACCAGATTGTTGAGTAATCGTCACAGACGAACCTGA
>JACCDX010309917.1_pt1 | contig 10616 bp, 6 predicted proteins | sample 7449681 | NCBI WGS metagenome assembly JACCDX01 (sample SAMN15323450, study PRJNA562643) | freshwater metagenome | isolation source: river surface water | place: USA:Blue River Watershed | collected 2017-08-18
CACAAAAAAAAACCAACACACCGACGCCACCAAAAACTGGATGGAAAAAACCCGACCCAAGCTTTCTTGATAATTTTTTACGTGCACAAGCTCCGCTTGGTCCGGATTATGAACATAAATATAATAAGTGTAAAAAACGGCAACAGAAAATCTTGCAAGTAAATGATAAATTAACGCAACTAAATGATAAATTAACCGACACAGTAACAAAAATTATGGATGACATTAAAACATTGAAAACAGAAAATCTTGAATTAAAAAAAAAGATAAATAAAACATTAAAAAACCGTCCTCAATCTTCGAACAGCCGTCCCAAGACGGCTGCTGACGGCGTGCCAACACGTGAGCATTCAGCTAGTAATCTTAAACGAAACTATTCCGCAATAAAACGTCCTCAGTATATAAACAAAATTGTAATTTGATCAAATAAATAAAATATTTTGTTATTGACTTTTTTTTTTAATTACAAAAAACAAAAATTACAAAAACAACAACAAAATATGACAAGACAAGACAAGTCCCTGAAACAAACGGGTAAAAACACAAACAAAAACAAAACAAAATTATAATAATTCCTTCATGACATTGTTGCCCAAAACGGGATAACTGGCTTCCATGAGAATGCCACACTGTCCGGCTCCGCCATTGAACTTGGCACCGCGGCCCAAATAAATGTAGCCCTCGTCGCCCCACGTCGTCGACCAGCTGTTCTTGACCTTGTAAAAGTCCAATCCATCTTCCGTGGTGCCATATCCCACCGCCAAAACGCCATGATCCAAATTCGTGCCACATGTGCAGGTGAACACGCCACTCTTGTACAATTGGAAATCGCGTTGGTCGGCTTCAATGGCTACACTCACGGGTTGCATCGATAATGCGGTCATCATCGCCGCATCGGAATTCGCCGTCACATCGACGTATTTGATGGGCGCCGTGCCCTCCACGGGTTCGCAAGTGCTGCGTTGACAAGACCCCGCAGTTTTGGTGACACCACTAATGTAGGGATAATCGATTTCGGTACACAATCCGCCGTTTTTCTGCACCCATGTGAAGGCATTGTCCATGAGACCGCCATTGCAGCCGTGGTCCTTGCCCCCATAGGCATAATTGTCACAATCGACGAGTTCCTGTTCGGACAGAGACACCAAATCCCCCGTCTTGATGGCATAAATGCCCTCGAGGGCACCCGTCGTGGAGAACGACCAACAACTGCCGCACTGTCCTTGGTCTTTGACGGGGGTGACGGCGCCCAATTGCACCCAATCCACGGACGCGGGCAAATCGGCTTGGCCTAAAATGTGGTCGCGACGTCGCAAATAAAAGGGATCCGATGGAACGACGAGACCGCGGTATCCACCGCCACCATGGAGACGCACCCAATCGCGGAATTGACTGGGGTCCATGGCCGAAAAACGATTGTGACCGAGGGTGTAGGTCAAATTCAACGCATTGACTTGCATGATGTAAAAATGGTTGTCGAGCCACGTGTCAAAGGCATCGCCTTCTTCCACCACGGTTTCGTAGGATATGTTGTGGTCATTCATCCATTGGCGAAAGAGAGTGCCTAAACTGGCATTATTGGCTTGAACGGAGGCGGACGTGCTTAGCAGAAGAAAGAAAGCCGCCAACGCAGACAAAATCCAAAAGGAGGATATCTTCTTCTTTTTCATTTTTTTATTTTTAAAAACAAGAGTGAACAAGCAAAAAAAGAAAAGGATTTAATATTATTGTTGTTTTGTAAAGAAAAAAGAAGATAGCTTTAAATGTATTTAACTACATACAACAATTAAATTGTAACGGAGAAAGAAAATAGTAAGTCGTGGGTAAAAACAAAAATCAAATCAAATCAAATCAAATCAAATCAAATCAAAAAAAAATACCAATGTCGGAGGACATCAAAATCATTGAATGGAAGGAACGGGAGACCAAAATGGAGAGAGTCAAAAAAGAGGCGCAAACGAAAGAACGCGTCCGCAAAAAAATTACCGATTCCGACGCATGGGATGCCTGTATTGTCTCTCATTTGTCTCCATCGGCACAACGGCACGTCTTGGACGAACTCATTCGAATCCATGGGGGCGGGGAATCGGAGACGAGAGGCAGTGAAAAACACGGACCACCTCTCGTCTCTGACTCGAGGGTTTGCAAAATCTTGCGACAACAAATTCAAATCAAACAATCCAGTTACAAGGCACAAGACATCGAAAAGAAATTGTTGGACGAGAGCCAGTTGATGCAAGTCGACGATATTTTATCTCTCTTGCAATCGTCCAATCTGCAATGTTTCTATTGCCGACAACCCGTCGTGCTCTTCTACGAGTATTGCCGCGATCCCAAACAATGGACCCTGGAGAGAATCGATAATTCGCACGGTCACAATCGCGGCAATGTGGAGATTGCCTGTTTGGAATGCAACATACGCCGTCGCACCATGTACTACGAACGATACGTCATGACCAAACAATGTGTCTTTGTCAAAGTGGACACAACGGAGACTGAATCTCCGGCCCAAACAACGTGACAAAAAAAAAACAAGTTATTCACGAATAAGCGCCTCCTTGAAGGAATCCCAATCGTCGGCGCAATTTGTCGTCGGCATGTTCGTATACATGACGTGGCATCATGTAATTCATGATGGTCTTGTGTTTGTGTCCAATAATACGGCGGGCAAAGGTGACTTGCACGGTCTCTCTTGCTTGCTGGCTTTGATTGGCGGCGCCTCGATGCCACGTGTTGGGATTCAAGAGAATGGCGGTTCCCGCCTTGCCGCACATGGGGATCGCCAACCTCTCGGCTTCGTCGGCATCAACCGCGCGACCCCACCGATGAGATCGGGGGACGACGAAAGTGGGACCATTCTCCGGGGTCAAACAATCCGTCAACCAAATCATATAGGTGGCACACAACGATCATATCAGGCAACAAGGCATCTTCAATACGAATATATCCCTCTCGATGAAAGAAATTGCTCATTTCAGCAAACGGATGTAATGGTGTTATTACTATCCACCACGATTTTGGGTTTTTTTGACCATGCGTTATTGCGCTGCATCTCTTTCACCAAACGTAGCTCGTCCTTCCTTGTTTTATTTTATTTAATTTTATTTTTCTTCCGTCTTTAACAAAATAAAGCCTTTCCTTTGTTAAGCACATTTTTTTTTTCGTTTCGTTACATTTCGTTTCATATTCTTACAAATGAATAATTGGATATAAAGAAATCGCGGACAAAGGAATGGAACAATACACGGGATCCGTGTCCATTTGCGAATAGATGAAATGACACATTCCGTCTTGAAAATCGAAACCCGTACAAAATTCGACGGACAATTTATCAAAATGGAAAATCGGAGAGATTTGAACGGGCAGCCATCCCTGCGATGCGTCCAAGACAACCAAGACATGATAATAATGGCGCGGCCAATGATCTTCGCTGAAATGGGCCACACCAATCCACAACGGGTTTTCTTTTTCTTTGGCGTCTTTTCCGTCCAATCCAAAAAAGGGAACAAAGATAGAGGATCCGCGCAATCTCTGAATCACGGGATGGGACAACTCCCGGGAAGAATCAATCCACAAATGATGTTCTCCTGTATCCTCTCGGCGTTCCACATGTCCAATTTCAAAGGGGTGCCACCGATAAATAAAACGATTGTTTGTTGGCAAAGGAATCCAGTTTTTCTCGCACCATGAGAAACGATCGGGTGGCACAATCAAATGACAATCGGTGTAGCGCATCGTCGTCAAATCAATGGATCCATAGATCATTCGATTCTGTCGTTCGAGAGGAGAAAAATTGATGTTGGTGGCAATAAAACCCACCCCACCGTGGTTGTTGTCGTCTTCGTTTCCATTCCAATACAATCGAATGTCCTCCAATCCAATCGAGACATATGTTTTCCCTACTTCGACGGCTGGTTCCATGGGAATGCCACCACTATCTTCCAAAACAATGGAGCTCTCCATATGCAACGCATGGTGGGGTAAGTCCTCGACGCGAAGCGGAGAGGCAACCAGTGGTAAAGACTCGGAGCGAAGCGGAGAGGCAACCCGAGAGAGAACGATCTTGGAAAACACATTCAAATTACAAATCGTCTGGGTCGTATTCTCCGGTTCAAACAAATAATTGCCCTCGGGACTCAATCGATAGGACACATATCTTGTGTTCATATAATACGCATCGGAGAGAGCATCCATCCCGACGGTGTCTCCCATTCTCAAAAGCGAACACGACGAGGGCACGTATCCCGGAATGGTGGGCAGCAAAGGCGTCAAGGGTTGCATCGAAGAGAATGCGGGAAGCAAACGCTTGGAGACTTCGTCGGCGGACAATCGAATCTGAACGATACTATCGTTGTGATCGGCTTTGTACCACACAGGTCGAACCTTGCACAAGAAAGGTTGCATGTTCCGGCACAGTGCATCCAAATAGGCCAAAAAGTTCACATCCCACACAACCAATCCATTCATGGAACGAAACAAGGCTTTGCATTCCTCGCGATACCACTGTCCAAATTCGCGGATTTGGTCTGCCCTGGCGACAAATCGAAAAAATCCCCCGCAAAATCGCCAAATCACGGCATCCGCGATTTGTTCTCGAAAATCCAAAGCCACCGGTTTGGAACACCCCGGCAAGAACAAGAGTCCATGATCAGCGGCGGATGGACAAAACGGAGAGGACAACAAATCGGTGGATGCACTATGGAGATGCGGAATACAAGATTGCATGTCACGAAAAAGTGCGGGCAGGGAACTTTCGATCCACGCAAACGACGTTGTTCTTTTTTGGTCGTCGTCGTTGTTGTTGTTGTTTTTCTCCCCAAATACATCATCACACTGTGCCACTTCCTCCACCAATTCGAAACGCGCATGTGTCCACAAGAAAAACTCGACGGTGTCCTTTTCTAAATTGCGATTGTCGGGCAATCGAAACGCTTGTCCTGATCCCCGAAAGAATCGACCCAGTTCGGTGTCCCAACATGTTCGCAGTCGCCGCGGCATGATTCGGAAGGTGCGATCATATTGTTTGGCCCAGTCGTGGAAGAGAGACAAATGGGGGCAATCCTCCGCGACAAACAAACACAAATGAATGCCTGACTGAATTAATTGTAAAATATGTATTGGATCATGAGGTTCTCGAAAATAAGGAGTTTCCTTATAGGGGAAATAGGCGGTCACGTAGGTCGTTTGTGACATGATGATATATATGTATATATATATGTGTGTGGTAAAATTTAAAAATAAAAACTAACCGGAAAAAAAAAATTATGGATTGAATCGATTTGCAAAATTGCGTTTATTTTCTTTTTTTTTTCCCTTTGGCAAACAATATTTATTTCGTTTATAAACCAAAAAAAAAAAGAAAAACAAAATTAAAAAAAAAGGACAACAAAAAAACCGAATGGAAAACGTGGGTAACTTTCAATATCGAACGGTGGATTCCATACAATACGATTTGTTTGAAGTCATACCAAACAAAAAGTTTGTGTTTTATGAAAACAACGACAAAAATAATGTGTCTTATTACCTTGAATTTGATGTTCCGATAAGTGGTGCGGGGGGATGGTCGGGTTTTATAGCTTCCAAACGTCCCAAGTCGTGGTCCGTCTATCTGTCGTCGTCGGTATTTTTTGCCGATTTCGTCAATGACATTACGCCTTTCGTCAATACTACCACCAATACCATTCATCGTTTATATTGGCAAGAATGCGCAGAAAAAGAACCGCAATGTATCACTGCGAATGTTCGTGTGGATTTGCCTCCTCAGTATTTATCCAAATTGATCGAGAGAAAAGAATACGGAAAATTATTCTTATGATGGAGGGGGTTTATTTTCTATTTTTTATTTTGTCGTGGCCACGATTGTATGAAAATACGGGATGGTCGGAGAAATCTCCAATTTTCCCGTGGAAGGATTTATTTTATAGGAAAACGCTTGCACCGACGAAGACAACGTGCTGGTGGGGACAGACGTGGGTATTTTCACGGGGAGAGGTGGTGGAGGAGGAGGCAACGCAACAACGGTCAAAGAAGTCGACGACGGTGGAGTGGCCAAGGAAGTCGAAGGGGAGGAGGAGAGCCGATGGAAACGAAACAAAGGCGCATTGGAAGACGAAGTCAATACGGGCCTTTGAGAGAATTTTTTGTTGGTCAACGTTTGACAAATCGATTTATGTAATTGGACGATATCCGTCGCATGATTCGCAGCGCGCAAACATTCACAAAAGGCATCGGTGAAGGCACCCACGGCGACTTTTTCTAAATCACTGTAGGCGTCGGCACTGGTTTGTGCATCGCGGCATCCACTCAACATGCACACATTGGGATTGCGCCATGTATTGTTGGTCGCAATTTGTGAGGTGCCCGTGTTCACATCGGTGACGAATGGCAAATCGATGGCAGTACCACTGTGGCAACTATCAAAGGCAATAAACACACGACACGTCGGCGCCACTTTTTTAAAGAGAGTTTGCAAATCGTCGTCGACGATGAATCCGGTGGTTGTAAAATCGCAGGGAACGATGGCCTCGTCCATTTTGTCGGCTTCGTCGCCATTTTTATCGGCGACTTGGGTGCCATGTCCGCTATAGTGAATCCACAGTTCGGTCAACGACGTATCCGAACAAACGCGATTCAATGCATTCAAAATGTTGGCACGTGTGGGCATCATGGTGGGTCCTCCGAATCCGTCATCGCGTAACATGGTGATATTTTGAGAAGTATAACCATAGGCATCGATTAACATATTGCGAATATTCACGATATCATTGATGCATCCACTCAAACGTGCCGAAGGAATATTCGAATAATTGCATCCGATTAATACGGCCGCGCATTTTTTAGATGACATGATTTTTTGTTTTTTTGAGTTGGGGGGGGGTCGTGTTTTTTTTTGTGTGAAAAAGAGAGAAAACAAATTACGTGTATACAAAGTACATTTTATTTTTTTTGGGGGGGTTCAGTTTCAGTTCGGTTGGAACGTTAAAAAAAAAATAAAAACCACACATTAAAAAAAAAAAGGGTGATTATTTTTGAATTGTAAAACAAAAATAAAATATATATAATTCAAACAAACAATAAAAACAATCAAACAATAAAAAGCAATCAAACAAAAACAAACGCATACAGTATGGAAGATCCGTGGTTTTTCGTTCATGTCCAACGTGAGGGGGAAAATACACGTCAATATTATTTCCCCTCCGTATCGGGACAAGAAAACATGCCGATGTTGAGCCCCTACCATCGAACAAATCATTCTCTCTTTTTGGATGATACCATTGCGGATGTTCGAAAGAAAATTGTGCAAGCCATGCGGGAGGATGGATATCTATCGGATGTGACAGAAGAAGAATTGTTTTTATCGATGCGGGTATCGAATCCGGGGTGTATTTCTTTGGCGTATGCGAATCACGGCACCCAAACCATGACTTGGAAAGAATTGGAAGCGTATTTTCCCTCTCTTTCGACCATGGGTGACGACGAAACAACACCAGAACAATCAATGGATCAAACGACATTTTTACGGAAACTCGACGAAAAAGGAATCGCCATTGCGGTTCATGAACCATTGGGAGCCACCATCACTTATACAAACATGGTATTTCCTTCCATACGATTGCATCCTCTCTCTGCCATCCAAATATCATTTCTTCAAAAGAATGGATTCGCCATGACGCACAACAAAAACAAAGATTTGTTGTTGAATACAGTCACGGATAACCACATTTTTGTCTGTTTAGCTAGAGACGTCGACGCAATGACCTCCTTGACGTCAGAAGACCGTCAATGGATGATGGATCAATTTTTTCCAAAGTACTCCTCATCCAAGACACTATCTGTGTCCGCAGCGTCTTCTTCGTCCCCTCTCGAAGCACAACTCCGATCCCTCAAGGCATCTTCTGCCCATTGGGCTTCCGCTTCGGCCCCAAAAAAGATAACACGTCTTCATATAGAAATTGATCATCCATGGAATCAACTCATGCGACAGACGACGGGTGAGGCGATGCAAGTGGACTTGGCGCCTCTCTTCAAACGAGTACATGCGTCCCGTCTGTTTCCCATCATTCGGGGTCCTCATGGAATTTATCGTTTGTATACGACGGGGAAGAATACACAAGGGGAAAAGATTCCGTATATGGTGCCCACCGACGTCAACAAGGGCAACAAATATACAGTAGGAGGAGGTATTTTGCAAAAGGAAATCTCATTTACGGTGAATGCGGCACACTTGTTGGAAGAATATGCCAATGAAATGGTGGAATCTGTCGCCACCTGTTTTGAAAATACGTCTCTCTTGGTGTTCCATTTCACGGAACGACGAACCATCGAAATCGAATGGAGATTGTCTGGAAAAAAAGGCTTGCCTCTCCCCCTGGTGCAAGAGGGATTAGATTTTATTCGTGTCTTTGTCCTCGAAGGACAAACGGTGATACAGGACTTGTTGCGCAAAATGGGCATCATTGAGGGAAAACATTTGTTTGGACCAGCGGCGGAATGGGAAATGGATCCGCGCATTCGTATTTTGGACATGGATTGTATTTTCTTTGGTTTGAACCACAATGATGAAAATAAAAAGAAAAATAACAAACCCTTGTCCTTGGAATATGTTTGGCGAAAATATCCTCTCTTGCAAACCATTTTATCCAAGGAAAAACAACAACAGACATCTTTTGTGTTTCGTCGCGTTTCGAATTTTGCGCCGGATTTGTCCCCCATACAACGACAGATTGTGAATATAATCAATGCCCACGTTCAACAACGGAAATATGTGGACAAAAAAAAGGTATTGTCGTTATTGATGTTGTCGTCTGTGCATGATGGACCAAACGAAATCGATTCCCTGAAGGAGTGGATAGACGAATATATGCTCTATGTGACATCGACAGAAACGTGTTTACAACCAGGATTTCCGATTGAAATCATCGTCGACGATGACAACAACATAGGCATTCATGTTCATCACATACAAGGTTCGCCGAATTATATTCCAGTTTTACAAACATACATGTCCAAACTGGCCAATCTATTGAATCGATCGATTCCAATTCCATCTTCGGCATCTGCATCTAAGCCAAAAGATGATATCACCTCTCTTTCCAAACATAAAAACAACAACCATTTATTCCATCGCTCATTATTACATAATAAAATCAGTGAAAGTCGATTTGGTTTTTTAATTCAACAAGACGACGAGGATGACGACGAGGACGAGGACGAGGACGAGGACAAACAAGACGAAGTGTCGTCATTGAAATCGATCATAAAAATCGGAGGCGGAGGCGGTTTGAAGAAAGTTCCCCTAAATTTGGAATGGATGTCATCTTTGTCCAACAAGAACAACAACAACAATAAATTCGTGTCTTATTTTTTCAATTACCAAGGGTTGAAGAAGAAAAAGGGAACAATTGGTACCAACCAAAACCAAAACAATGGATTGTCTCCCATGATGGAATCATGGATTCATCCCTTGCGGCCATTTTATTATGGCGAAGATCGATCATTTTTGGCCGTCTGTTCGTTTTATTACACGATGTTGCATCATAACGACGATGTTTCGTCGTGGCCGCCCCTCCCCGTCGATGATCCCAATGCGACTGGCTTCCGCGACATATTGAAAGACGCCATCGATTTGGATGTCTTTGTGCGCGCCCAAAATGGAACTCTTTTGTCGACGTTTGCGTATTTTCGCAATCAATACGATGACATCGATGTGGAGGCCTTATTTGCCCCGCATACGACGACTCAATTTTATCGGTCGCTCGACATACAAAAAAATCCTCACCATCGTCAATATTTGATGGAAACCATTCTGGCGTATCGGAATTTTCAAACATATTTGGAAGAGAAAAACACCCCCATCGGTCACGAATATTTGTGGGATGTCTTGTCGATGCCGCTGGCCGCTCTTCTCCCTAAAGGAATCAATTTGATATTGTTGGAAAGCAATCCTGTCGATCATCGCGTCGAAATGATTTGTCCCCAAAGTGTGCACACATCCACACCGTATGACGACGAAAAAGAGTACATTTTTGTCTGCAAAGATGGCCATCGCTATGTGCCATTGACTCTCCCTGGAGAGGAGAGGCAGCCTTTGGCAAGTCCTCGACTTGGAGAGGAGAGGCAGCCTTTGGCAAGTCCTCGACTTGAAGAGGAGAGGCAGCCTTTGGCAAGTCCTCGACTTGAAGAGGAGAGGCAGCCTTTGGTATCAACTGAAGGGCGTCCCAAACAAGTTGCTTTTCCTCTCCCCCAAATCCAAGGATTGATGTTGACGGCCATCCACAAAATCATGCAGCTGCGATACAAACCCAAATCCGTCATCACGGGGGAACCGTTGGCGACGTTGTCGGAGATTTTAGCTGCTGTCAAGAACCATCCATGGATTACACCTTCTCCTAAAATAGAATATATTGTGGATTACACCTCTCAAATCATCGGTGTTTTCTTGAGTGGGGGGGAAAAGCAAGAAAACAAAAAGGCATGGATTCCATGTGAACCGGAGGCATTTCGTGACGACAACAATGGCGTACTTCGCAAGTATATGGATGACGAATCGTTGTTGCAAACCTATGAATCGACATTGTCATCTCTCTATTATTGGCAAAACTACATCTCCGCATGTC
>JACCDX011473511.1_pt1 | contig 10614 bp, 12 predicted proteins | sample 7449681 | NCBI WGS metagenome assembly JACCDX01 (sample SAMN15323450, study PRJNA562643) | freshwater metagenome | isolation source: river surface water | place: USA:Blue River Watershed | collected 2017-08-18
ATATTTACCTTTTCCAGATTTTGTAATATTAGCATTCCCGCCAATAATATCAGCTTTAATACTTTCATCTCCACCTTGACCACGTATAGAAATAGGATTATCTAAACCTTTGTAAAAAACTCTGGTAGCATCGGTAGATACCACTAAACCGGAAGGTTGTCCCACAGTATAGTTAATTATTTTATCAATTTCTGATTTCGAACCATCGGGTTTAACAAAAAATATTTTTACTTTTTTGGAATAGTCTCCTGGTTCTTCTGCGCGAAAGTTATAATCAGCAACTCCGTCAGATTTAACATTTACTAAAACTCCATCAACATAAATGTTTGGTTTTGCATCTTTGTTAAAAGCTCCAACGCCGGCATTGATGGTTACTTGATCACCCGGTAATACATATTGAGAACTGATACTAGAAAAAGCGTTAAATTCATCATATACAATTTCTACTTGTCCAATTTGTTTTAAGCAATAGCTAATAATTTCTTCTTCAGAACTTTTAATATCGGTTTGTAATTTAGTTAGTAAGGTTAAAGCAGCAATAGTTGGTGTCATGTGAAAATAAGCATAATCCCAAGGAATTGTTTGACCGGGGTCAACTTCAGAAACTGGGTCATTAACATCAATGGGGAGAGATTTTTCATATTCTTTCTTAATTTTGGGTTCAAGGTTTAATAAATTATTTTTATATTCAATTATCTTATTTTTTAAAACAGGACCTAATTTTCTTCCAGATTCATCGCTACCAACAAACATGCGGGTGGGGGCGTCTAAATCGTCAATTCTAAAAACTTCTTTTCCGTTTTTAATTTCTAAGCCAGACTCTTTCATTAAATCTTTTTTTAATTCATCAATGTAATTAAACAATTCATCGGAGCTATTTTTGGCTTTTTCAGCAATGGGTAACCAATAAGATGCTTTTTCTTTAGAAGTAGGGTCTTCTGCTTTTTTTAGCATTGCTTTGAGGGATTCCTCGTTTTTAGCATCAATAATTTTAATTGAGGCTAACAAAGAATCATTAATCGTTTTAAAGGCATTCAATATTTCAGAAGACACATTTAGGGCTAACATTGCTATAAGCACTAAATACATCATATTAATCATCTTCTGCCTTGGGTCTTTAGGTAATCCCATATATTAGATTTAAAATTAAATAAAAATGTAAAAAACTTTCATCTGCTAATTCTAGTTTATTTAACGTTCATTGCTTGAAGCATTCCGCTATAAACGTTATTTAGTTTAGAAATATTTTGAGTCAAGTTTTTAATTTCTTGTTGAGTGAGATGCGCGTCGCTACTCATAGATTGAATGGCTTGAGTGGTATCATCTAAACTATGCATTGCGGAGTTCAACAATTTGAATTGGCTACTAGCGGTTTGAATTTCTTGAGAATAAATCGCATTAAGGGCTTGAAGATTAGAATTAACAAGTTGTAACTGTTGCTGAAATTCTTGTCCAAACACGGCGCTTTCGTATAAAGTATTGACCGTTTCATTAAGTTTTACAAAATTATTACCTAACACTTCTAAAGTTTCTTGATTGATATTTGCTTTATTAAGCATTTGATTTAAATCTGAGGTGTTGTTTAAATCTTTTCTATCTGCAACCACAACTGGACCAGCTTCGGGATGACTTCCGTCTGGTGGTAAAAAAGCATAGAATAAGAAAATCAGAGCTTCTGTAGAAAGACCCAGTTTTAACATAAGATCTGCCCCTGATAAATGGAGAATTTTGAACATTGCTCCAAAAATAACAACCGCTGCTCCAACGCATACAAAAATATGTAAAAAGCGTTCTAATAAATTTGATTTTTGATTAGCCATAAATATTTATTTACTTAAAATTTTAAAAGGTTTTGGACCGCGGTCAAAAGCGCAACGAAATCCGATGGCGGAAGAAGATTCGTCTTGATATTCATAAGATCTAGTACCCACTTCCATAAAATAAGAAATGTCTTTCCAGCTTCCGCCGCGAATTACTTTTCTTTTAAATTTTTGTGGAGCATCGTCTTCAGACCAATAGTTGATATCGGGGTTGATATCGGCCGTATAATTAAAACCGCTTTCAAAAAAAGCAGTATTGGTCCATTCTGAAACATTTCCAGCCATATCATACAAGCCAAAATCGTTGGCATAATAGCTTCCTACTTTAACAGGAGCAACGCCACCGTCTAAAGAATAACGACCTCGGTTGGGTTTAAAATTTGCTAAAAATCTTCCGCTATAGTCTTTGGTATTAGGACCACTCCAAGGATAAATTGTATTATTCCTGCCAGCTCTAGCGGCGTATTCCCATTCAGCTTCAGAAGGCAATCTGAAACGGCCTTCTTGCACTTTTTTAGATTTTTTGTAAAAATCTAAAAGGTATTTTGTTCTCCAATCGCAAAAAGCAAAAGCTTGTTTCCAAGTTACCCCTACTACTGGATATTGACCATAACTAGGACTAGTATAATATAAGCGAGTTAACGGTTCGTTATAAGAGTTGGCGAAATCTTTCATCCAAATTAGCGTATCGGGATATACAACACAATCATATTGATGAATGTATTCTCGCATAGGTTTTTGAGGATTTTTTTTGGCTTGGTCTGTTGCTACTGCTTGGAGGTCTAAAAACCTAACCCTATATTTAAACTTATATACATCTAAGGTGGGTTTTGAATCGGTTTTATCTTCATCACTCACTAAAAGCGGTCGAAGTTTGTCTTGACTTGCTTTATTAGATATATTTTTCAACATATTAGCCATTTTTTTGTCATCGAAAACAATAGAATCGAAGGTTGCAGGACCTCCGTCCATTAAAACTTGGCGATACAGAACTCGATTTTAAACCCAAAATACAAAAGTTCGATATTTATCATTGGTAATTTCTGTTTGATCTAACCAAAATCCAAGAATTGTTTTGTCTTTCTTTTTATTTACAAAATTAAAATCTGCATTTTCATCATTTCCGCCAAAAGTAAAACTTCCATCTCTAACAAAAACCATACCCAAAGGATTTGATTTATCGGCTTGATAATTTGAAACGGGTGTTTCTCGAACATACCCATCTTTTCCTCCACCTAATAAACCACAAGATTGAATAATGAAAACCGAGAAGATTAGTATTAAATTCGAACCAAGTAGTTTTTTGTTCATAAAATTACTTTTAAACATTTTGCAAATATAAAGATATTTTATTTAAAAAAAATATAAAATTGATTTTTTTTATAAATCTTTAATAATTCTTTCAAAATTGGTCTGCTCTGGGTAACAATTATTGTGATGGCATAGCTGATATTTTTGGGTCAATAGACCTGTCGAAATATATTCGATTTTTAAATTAGGAATACCTTTAGATTTTGCTTGAAGGGCTTTCTGAGGATCAAGGTCGTTCATAATTTTTAAACTGATAAAGCCTACATTATGATATTGATGTGCTAAGCCCCAACCAGCATAAAAAGGGGCATGTTTAGTACATAGGTCTTGTGTTAATGATAAAGATTTAGCAACATTTAATAGAAAGCTGTGAGCATTATTTTCTAATGTAGGGTCTGTATGACTAAGGTATAATTGAATCCACAGCATAACGGAATGTCCACAAAATAGGGGTGAATCTTGTAGGACAAAATTTTCTGAAGGCAATCCAGGAACAGATTGCGTTGCGTGTTTAAAGAGGAATTTATTCGTATAGAAATTGGTTTCGGCTAAAGAAAATATTTGTTTGGCTAAGTGAAGGTATTTGTTTTGAGCTGTTAATTCGTATATTTCAATATTCATCCAAGCTAAAAAAGCATAATTTTCTAACACTTCAGTATAAATGTATTCATTATTGGGCAGGGCTCCGTGTAACACTCGATCTTCTTGAATAAAATTTTTTATCAGGTAATCGGCGGTTTGAATGGCAAATTCAAGGTATTTCATTTCTTGGGTAGCAATATAAGTTTTTGCCAGAGCTATTACCATTAAAGCATTATGTGCTACTAATATTTTTTTATCTATGGCTGGAAAAGATGTAGATTTTCTTTGTAGTTTGATTTTGTCAATAATAAATTGAATTGGCGGTGTTAATTCGGAATCTTTATGACAATAATGGTGGTTGGTGTGTTCCCAATTTCCTGTTTCTTGCCAGTTAAAATAAGGTTGAATTAAGTTTATTTCTACATTAGACAAAAATTGTTTGGCTTCGGAAAATGTAAGGGTATAATAGGCGCCTTCAATTCCGTCAGAATCAGCGTCGAAAGCGGTATAAAAACACGACTGGTTATTGGTAAATTTTTCAATTACAAAATCGGCGCTCTGAATAAGTTTCAATTTGATTAGTGGATTTTTAGTTATTAAAAAATACTCGGCTAAACTCCACATAAAAAGAGCTTGGTCGTAGAGCATTTTTTCAAAATGTGGTATCTGCCATTGAGCGTCTACACAATAACGAAATACCCCTCCTTCAATATGATCATAAATTCCACCTTGCACAATGTTAGCAAAAGTGAGGTCTAACATATTTTTTATTTGGGTATTGTTTTGGTCAAAATAAAATTGTCGTATCAGCCACAAGAGGGCTGGGAAATTGGGAAATTTTTGCGACCTACCAAAACCGCCATTCTCGGCATCAAAATATTGATAAAAAGAGGCGGACATTTTGTTTAATATTGTTTGAGAAGTTTCCGAATAATTTTCCGATTCTGATTGAGTGAATACCTGATTTTTTTGATTAATAAATGCCGCTATTTTAAGTCCTTGTTCTTTTAATAAATCTGGCTTTTGTTGAAAGGTATGGGCTATATTTAACAAAACAGATTTCCAGGAGGGTAATTGCTGATGAGTAGTGGGCGGAAAATAAGTGCCCCCATAAATAGGTGTTCCATCGGGTAAAAGAAAAAGGTGAAGGGGCCAACCGCCTTGACCAGTTATAGATTGCAGAACTTCCATATATTGAGCGTCTATATCTGGTAAGGTTTCTCGGTCAATTTTTATACAAACAAAATGCTGATTCATGAGGTCGGCTATTTCAGGATTTTCAAAATTATTTTTATTCATGACATGACACCAATGACAAGCACTATATCCGCTACTTATTAATATGGGTTTATTTACTTTTTGAGCATAGTGGAAAACATTTTCAGACCATTCTTGCCAATGGATTAATTGTTGTCCGTGTAAAAGTAAATATGGATTAGCAGAGCTTGCTAAATTATTTTTTTGGAAAGATGAATTATTTAGCAATTATTTTCTTTTTTAAGAATTCTTCAAATACATCACATAGGTTACGGTGTTGAGGTGTAGGGGCAAAAAAACTAATTGGAAGGTTCAAATTTTTGGCTGCTTGTAATGTGTGTTCGCCAAAAGTTCCAGAAATAAATTTTTTACTTTTATAACTTGGATCATTATACCATAGACTATGAATACTACTTGGGGTAGTAAAACAAATAATATCGAAATGACAGGTTGATAAGAGTGGTTTTATATCAGCAAAGACGGTTCGATACAAAAAAATCATTTCGTAAGAAATTTTATTTTTTTTGAACAACTTTAAAAGATGTTGGTCTTGTTGATTTTCACTAATTACATACAGCATACACGATGTATCGGGTTGGGGTAACATCATTTCTACCAAACTTTGTATGGTAGCAGTTTTGTTAAAAAAAACCTTCCTTTTTTTATAATCTATAAAATGTCGTAAATAGGTAGCAATTACTTCTCGTAAACAAAAATATTTATTAATTGGTTTGGGTTTTATTCTTAAATTGGATAATAATTTGAAATAATAATCAACCGCATTTTTGGAAGTAAAAACGATATTGTTAAAATCAGTAATTTCTATTTTTTGTTTTTTATATTCGCTAATATTAATAGGGGTTAGGTTTATAAATGAATTAAAAAAAAATTTTACTGGGTATATTTTTTCTAAGGTTTTATATTTACACTTATCGTAATTTAATGGTTTGTTTTGTGAAAGAAGGACGTGGAGTGGGTTTTCTGGGCTATAAATTTTATTTTTGATTTTAATATTATGCATTGAAAACCTTTGAAATGAAACTTTTAGGACAGAACCACATATTTTTTATCTATTTTATTGATCTATTTTTTGCAACAGTTGGGTTAAGTTATTTTTAACCACCATCAGTCTTTTTAAAACCGTATTTTTATGTTCTTTGTTTTTACGTTCAAACCGAATATATTCTTTAGCACCTTCTATGGTAAATTTTTTTACTCTTAACAAATTGAATATAAGTTCAATTTTGGCGATATCGTCTACCGTATAAAAACGGTCGCCTTTTTTATTTTTGCGCGGCTTAATAAAATCAAATTCTTTTTCCCAATATCGTAACAAAGAGGCATTAACTGAAAACCATGATGCTACTTCGGTAATAGGGTAGTACATTTTTTGAGCTAATAACTCTTTGGAAGGTAAATGAATATTTTTATATGATTCTGCCATTTGTTTTATGGTAATTCGGCCTCCTTTACGGCGTTGTTTTTGTTCTTCAATGGCAACATTATCTTCAGAAAATTGAATAGTTTTTTTGGTATTTAAAGTTGCGTTATTTTTTAATAAAGCATCGTTAGCATTATTAATTATGGAGGTACTGTTATTTTCTGGGAGAGGGTTTAAATATTCATTTTCAAATAAATTGCCTTCATAAATACGCGCTGGATGATGCTGAAAAAAATTATTTTGGTTTGTAAGGTCTTGATCCATCGAGTTCCTATTTTTAATATTTGAAAAATTATATATTTAGGTGCAAAGTTAAATATTTTTTTAATTATTATTTAATTTAGTTGTAATTTTGTAAAATTTTTTTTATGAAAAAGGGTTTATTTTTGGGAATAGTTTTTCTATGTTTTATTAGTGTCAGTTTTTCACAAACATATTCAGAAGGAAGTTTTCCAGATGGTCAATATAAATCTATGGATGATTTTTTAAATCGAAAGCCTACGAGTAATATCAGTTGTATGGTTTATTTTCCTGAAGGTGCCGAAGACAATCCCATACCTCCCAATCAACTTGAGAATCACGTAGTTTTTCGTCAAGAATCTGATTTAAAAAAGATGAGAGAATATTTTGCTATTGTTCAAAATGGCAACGTTTATATCAATCAATGGTGGATATTTAATTTAGAAGAGGATAAAAAAGATAAACGTTCTCCAAGAAATTCTGGAAATTTTATAAGGGTTTTGAAGTTTGGTAAATTTATGTATTTAGAAGGACATTTTAACAGCTTAAAAACAAGGGGCTATATTGTGGGTCATGATGAAGACGAAGAAAAAGAAAAAAATGATGCCGAAGGAACCTCGCATGCCACGCGTACTTTTTGTATCGTTTTTGATATTCCTAAAAAAGACTTTGATGTATTTCGTAATTGTGAAGATTTTAATCATTTTTTACAAACACATAACTATAACAACTATATTAGATGCGACCAAAAGGAATTTACTTTAAAGAATGTTCGTAATATAATTAATTCAATATTTCAATTATAATTGCCTCGAAAAAAACTCATCAGATACCAGCAAATTAATCAATCTCATCTCATTTTCCAATATGAACCTTGCGTAGAAAATGAAGTTATAGATTGGCTATTATATTTTAATAATTCGCACCCCATAGAAATTGAATTAGGATGTGGCAATGGCGATTTTTGCGTTCAATATGCCTTAAAAAACCCTGAAAAAAATATTATTGGTATTGATATCAAAGGACATCGTTTGTGGCAGGCTGCCCAAAAAGCCGTTCAATTTAACCTAAAAAATATTGCTTTTATTAGAACTCAAATTCAGTTTGTCCCCCATTTTTTTCAAAAAATAAAAATTCCTACTTTGTGGCTGTTTTATCCAGATCCACAGCTTGGTCGAAAAGAAACCACCCGAATCACCCACCAAAAATATTTAACATTATACGCCCAATTTTTACAAGCAGAAAACATCATCCATTTTAAAACAGATAGCGAAATACTTTATCAGTTTACCTTGGATACTATTCGTACTCTCCAACTTCCCTTGGTATTTAATAGTACAGATTTATTGAGAGAACAAGAAGTACCTAATAAAGCCATATTTATTGAAACCAAATTTGGCAATTTAAATATATCTGGGTCTAATACAATTTTTTATTTAGCATTTACTTTATTACCTTCAAACGTTTTACCAATATAGGTTTTATATCAGCCATTTGTTTTAGCAAAATCAATTAAAAATTCTCCAAACTGATACACTTGCGATTTATTTATTGCGTTATAAATACTTACTCTAACGCCTCCAACAGTTCTGTATCCTTTTACTCCAATGAATTTATTTTCGGAGCAAGCGTTATAAAATTTCTCATAAAGATTTTCATTTTTTAGGTAGAAGCAAACATTCATAGTGCTTCGATGTTCTTTGTTCACAATGCAATCATAAACATCTGAAAATTTTTCTAACACCTCATATAAATATTGAGCTTTGTGGTTATTTTCTAGCTCGATGGTTGCTAATCCACCTTGCAATTCAATCCATTTTAATGTTTCTGCTAAAATATAAATTGCAAAAACCGGCGGGGTATTTAAAATAGAACCTGCTTTAATGTGTTTTTCGTAATCTAAAATAGGTGAAAGGGGATTTTTTTTAGTTTGTAAAAAATCTTTACGAATAACAACTAAAGACACGCCAGCAGCCCCCAAGTTTTTTTGAGCTCCAGCATAAATTAGACTAAATTTTTTAAAGTCTAATTTTTTACTAAAAATATCGCTACTCATATCGGCTATCAAAGGAATTTCAGTGGAGGGAAAATTTTTCCATTGGGTACCTTCTACGGTATTGTTTGACGTTAGGTGGAGGTATCGTAGGTTATTAGGAATATTAAGTTTTGTTTCAATGAGCCGATGTTGATAATTTGCTGTATTCGATATAATTTTCACTGTGCCCCATTGTTCTGCTTCTACCGCTGCTTTTTCACCCCAAATTCCGTTAATAATATATCCGGCTGATTCTGTGGGACGCAAAAAATTATAAGGAATTTGCATAAATTGTTGGGTGGCGCCACCAGCCATAAACACAACTTCAAAATCATTCTCTAAATTCATTAAATTTTTAACTCGTTGAGTGGCTTCTTCAACAATTTGTTTAAATTTTTCGGTACGGTGTCCAATTTCTAAAATAGACAATCCAGTTTGTTGAAAATTTTGGAGGGCTTGGATGCTATTATCAATGACTTGTTGCGGAAGGGCTGCGGGTCCTGAATTAAAGTTTATAGGTTTCATATTTATTGAATTATTTTTGCTTTGGTGAATCCGTTTTTAATTAGAAATTGAAGAATTTTTTCTCGATGGTCGCCTTGTATTAAAATCATTTTATCTTTGAAATTACCGCCAGTGCCACAGGCAATTTTAATTTTTTTGGTCCATTCTAAGGCATCTTCCTCTGAACCTATAAATCCGCTAATTTGGGTAAGTTGTTTTCCTGCTTTTAAATGGGCATTTAGTTTAATTCTGATTTCTTGTTTGGCTGGGAGAATTTCTTCAAGGTTACCATCTTCAATTTTTTTTTGAATGGTTTGGTCAGAACTATAAACGAGTTGAACATCTTTGAAAAAATGATTCATAATAAAAATTTATGGCTGCAAATTTAGGTAAAATAAAAATAAATTTTACCTTTGTTGAACTTATGATTAAAAAAATAGTTCAACCTCCTTATTTACAAAAAGGAGATTTGGTAGCTTTTGTGGCGCCATCTTCAAAATTTGAAGTAACAAAATTGGCAAAAGCAAGGGCTATTTTTGAGTCGTGGGGTTTGCAAGTGGTAATTGGTTCAACCGTTACTGGACAGCATCATTATTTTTCTGGAACAGACCAAGAGCGTCTTCAAGACTTACAACATTATTTTGATGACCCAAAATAAAGGCAATTTTTTGTGTACGAGGTGGTTATGGATTAAGTAGGATTATTGACCAGCTTAATTTTCAGAACTTTGTTAAACATCCAAAATGGTTGATAGGGTTTAGCGATGTTTGTGTTTTACATTGGCATATTTTTAGTTGTTTTAATATAGCAACCTTGCATGCTCCAATGGCAAATGCTTTTAACCAAAATGAAACTTTATATATTCAAAGTTTACATGGGGCATTGTTTGGGCAAAAAAATAAATATGCCTCCCATACGCACGAATTTCAAGCTGTTGGAAAAGTAGTGGCACCAATTATTGGCGGAAACTTAGCCATCATTACCCATTTAATTGGAACGCCTTCATTTCCTGATTTACAAGGTAAAATATTGTTTTTGGAAGACGTGGGTGAATACCTTTATAATATAGATAGAATGTGTTGGCAATTGAACAGGAATGGTGTTTTTAATAAAATATCTGGATTAATATGGGGTGGTTTTAGTCAATTAAAAGATACTACTGAACCTTTTGGTAAAACTATTTATGAAATTTTAAACGAACATAGTAAAAATGTGAATGGACCAGTAGCTTACAATTTTCCAATAAGCCACGAATTAGAAAACGTGGCAATTAAATTAGGCTTTGAATATGAATTTATAGTTAGTTCAGAACAAGTTACTTTAAATGAAATGTAGTTTTTTGTCTGAATTTGGATTACGCTGATTATCAGGATTAATTGGATTATATGTTGTCTGAACCGGGATTTCGCTGATTTACAGGATTA
>JACCDX010168471.1_pt1 | contig 10611 bp, 12 predicted proteins | sample 7449681 | NCBI WGS metagenome assembly JACCDX01 (sample SAMN15323450, study PRJNA562643) | freshwater metagenome | isolation source: river surface water | place: USA:Blue River Watershed | collected 2017-08-18
AAATTAACGCTGTAGTAAATTTTCCTCCAAGCACTGGAGTATCAGAAAATTATCACTTTAATATTACTGGACTAGATTCAACTCTAACACAAATTAATCGCTCAGAGACTATTCAGTTTGTTGGATTGAATGGTATTAATGTCGGAGTAAGTGAAACTCCTGGAGGTGTTACTAGAGTTAATATTGATGGATCCGCAGTTCAAGGTGTAGGTGGTGGAGCTGATCTTAGTCAGGTAGGTTGGTATATTACCGGAGTTGATTCTACTCAAAGTTTAATCAATAACTCTGAAACGCTACAAGTCATAGGAGCTAACGGTATTTCTGTCACAGTCGACGATACTGGTAGTCCTTGTGTATTAACTATTGATGCGGCCAATGTGGGGTCTGTTGGTTCTACTACCACAATTTTCAGTGTTCCTTACTATAACTCGTTAAGTGGCAATGCTAATGACCTTACTAGTGCTGGTCCAGACATGAGATTTAGTAGTGAAGCAGGATGTTTAAGTGCAAATATTTTAGGTGCCAACACTATTATTAGTCAATTAATTAGTACACCATTAGTTATTACAAATATCCAGGCTAATACACCAATAGCAGGAAGAGCCACTGTTACTTACGCTACTCATCCTCATCCTCCATTTTATGCTGGAAGATTTGTCAAAATTGAAAATGCCAACAGCGGATCTTGGGACGGTGCGTATGAAGTAGTATCATCGACTACTACCCAGGTCGTAATTATAACAACGTCTTCTTTTTCTTATATCTCTGGAGGAACTATCAGAGAAACTACTACAAGAGGATTAAACATCTTTCCAACTGGTGAAGATAGATTCGTAACACTAGGCGGTGGAATTGATTTAAACAACACACTTGGCGTACAAGAGTATGGAGCAAAATTTAGAGTCTCGGATAATGCTGGATTCGGTGCTAATAACATTTTTTCTGTCGCTGAATTTATCACTGTACACAATGATCAATTCACAAACGGAATTAATTTAGTACGAGGACGAGGAACTCTTAATGCAACAACCGGTGTGCAGAACGGTGATATACTAGGAGCTATTACGTTTACTGGATTAGATGGAGTTAACTCTATACTAACTAACGGCTATCCTACATCTGCTTCAGCAGCAATTTATGCAACAGCAGCTCAGACTCCACCGGCGATATCTGGGCAACCAAGTCTTGCAGGCAGATTGTATTTCCAAACCACTAAGCCAGGGGGCGGATACTTCCTATCTGACGCAATGATAATCGACGAATTTCAAACTGTTAACATTCTTAGCAGAGCAGAAATTGGCGGTACCATAAGAATTTCTGGAAATCAAATTGAAACTACTGTAAGTAATGCTAGTTTAGATTTTAAAACCAATGGCGGTGGAGCTATTAACTTAGACGCAGATGCTTACGTATCTGGCGTGTTGTTTGCTAGTAATATTGACACTGATACCAGTTCTGCTATCACAGTTGTTCCGGCAGCTATATTCAATTCAGATGTCACAGTCGAAAACGATTTAATTACTAACAATAAAATTTATGCTAACGAATTTGTAAGCACAGGCATTGGCAATCCAGAAATTTCAACTACATCTAACTTTAATATTAACGTAAATGGAAACAGTTGGATGTATGCCACAGACGGAGGCTTCCAACCTCCAATCTTAACTGCGGCTCCAGGTTCTCCTATTACAGGAGCATTTTATGTAGCAGATGGCGTATCTTGGGATCCAGATACTAAATCAGGAGTTGTACCTTATCCTGTGTTTTATGATGGTGCCAGCTTCAACGCTCTATACTAATTAGGATTATCATGGAAAGAAGAGAATTTATTGTATCTCTAAAACAAGGAGTTAACTACGATCAGTTTTGGGATGAAATGGAAAGAACTACTAACGGTCATCCATACGTTCCAGATCACGCTGTTGATATTGTAAATAACCGACCTGCCAGTTTATTAAGCTGCCATTATGCACTAACAGATCAAGAAGCAGAAACTTTAAAATTAGATCCTAGAGTTTACAGTGTTGAAATTCCTCCAGAACAAAATCCTAATTTAATTATTGAACATAATGTGTTATCTCAGAACGATAACTTTACTAAAAATTATGTAAGTGCAGGAGATAATAAAAACTGGGGACTACGTAGATGTATAAGTTATAACGATCCTTATGCAGGAGGACTTAGTGCTGGAGGACCGTACACTTATATTAACGATGGAACCGGTGTAGACATTGTTATACAAGATAGTGGAATCGAAGTCAATCATCCTGAATTTTTAGACAGCGAAGGCAACAACAGAGTTCAACAAATTAACTGGTATACCGAAAGCGGAATTTCAGGAACTCAAAGTGCTAATCACTATAGAGACTGGGACGGCCACGGAACTCACGTAGCTGGCATCGCTGCTGGTAAAACATTTGGTTGGGCAAAAAATGCTCGCATATACAGTTTAAAAGTAAGAGGATTAGAAGGCGCCGGCGACTTAGATCCTGTAAGTGGCCTAGGATCTGGTATTGCTATTACTGATTGTTTCGATGTAATTAAGCTATGGCATCAAAACAAACCCGTTGATCCTGTTACCGGGTATAAAAGACCAACTGTAGTTAATATGAGCTGGGAATACAGTATTGCTTATTCTAGTATAACCGGAGGCAATTACAGAGGAACTCCTTGGACCGATACTGTAAAGAAATCAGAATACGGTATGATTGGAAGATTTTCCAACGGCTTTTATAGAGGAAATTATAGAGTAGGCAGTGTCGACAGTGACATCACAGAATTGTTGTCCGCAGGCGTAATTGTAGTTACTGCGGCTGGAAATAATTATGACAAAATTGACACAGCAGCTGGTTCAGATTATAACAATTACTGGACTAATTCAGGATTAGGTAATATATATTATCACAGAGGTCAAAGTCCTTACAGCGATTCAGCTATAACTGTTGGATCAATAAAAGAAATTAGTAATTACACTCCTTTAGAAGTTAAGTCTGACTTTAGTAATCAAGGGCCTGGTGTCACAGTCAGTGCTCCTGGCAGTTATATTATGAGTGCTTGCAGTCAAACTAATATACGAGGTGGTGTAGCTTATCATGAAAATGCCAGCTATAAACAGACAAATATTTCTGGAACTAGTATGGCTGCTCCGCAGGTTGCAGGAGTACTGGCACTTTATTTACAATCAAACCCTTCTGCTACTCCAGCCCAAGTTAAAACTTGGTTAACTGGTACTACAATCTCGGGTCAAGACAGAATCTACGATACAGGCAACGATGACGATTACACTGACGTAGAATCTACTTGGGGCGGGAATCAAAACTATCTATTTTGGCCGTTCGCCCAGTTAAACATTACAACTAGAGTGTCCGGCGCAATATCTTTAAAGGGCCCTATTAACTTTAAGTTAGGGTAACTTCTAATTCCTAAGGTGCTATAAATATAGTATCTTGGGAATAAAAAATGCTTGATATTTGGACTAAAAAATCTGGTTACAGTTTTGGAACTATAGAAGAAAGAACTGCTGTCGATATTGCATTGCCAGTCAGCTACTCAAATGATTTCAATGACAGTACTAGTTTAAATTTTGATGTTATTTCAGGAACATTGCCACCGGGCCTTAGAATTGTAGAAGATCGCATTGTTGGCTCGGCATTTGAAGTTCCAAGACCTACCGAATTTAAATTTTGCGTCAGGGCACAGTATAACGGAGAAATTTCTGACAGAACATTTAAAATGACTGTCAACGGCACAGATGCTCCTATATGGCAAACTGCTGCTGGTTCATTACCCCTGGGCCCTAATGATGCTTACTATGTTATAGATAGTTCATATATCGATTTTCAATTAGAAGTTGTAGATTTTGACATAGCCACTGGTCAAGAGTTAAAATTCTTTATTCCAAGAAACGGCGGCGAACTTCCTCCAGGTTTAATTTTAACAGAGCAAGGAAGAATTGTAGGATGGGTTCAACCTACACTTGCTCCTCCTTTAGTCGAAGGTAATGGCACTTACGATAACCAACGTTTTGATCGAGTAGCATACGATTATGGTATAAGATCTAGTAACGGATATGATAGTTTTATCTTCGACGTGACTACATTTGATTACAGCGTACCATCGACTTATCCAAAAAAAATTAATAGAAATTTTGAGTTTATTGTTGTAGTTACTGATGGCGAAAATTACGCTGAGAGAAAATTTAGAATATACGTAGTAGGAGATGATTTTTTCAGAGCAGATAACAATGTTACTGCTTCAGGTAATGGTGTATTCACAGCAGATGTAACCTATGCCAGAGCACCTGTTTGGGTCACTCCTGCAAACCTAGGAACTCATAGAGCTAACAATTATAAAACTTTTAAACTTGATACATATGAAGGATTGTATGTTGGTGTTGTTGATTATAGTTTAGAAACAATTAATCCAGATGTGTCGGGCATAAGTTATAAATTAAACGGTAATGAAAATAGAAAACAAGGAAGCTTGTTAAGAATAAGAAGTGTAAAAGGTGTTCCAGTAGCCGGTCACAAAATTCGTTTTAGTGATTTAATAACTGGAGGAACTACTCAAATAAAAACAATTACTAATGTTCTTAAAGTCAGTAACACAGAATACGTGTTAACTGTAGGCAATGGCGGCATACCTGTTACTATTCCTAATGACACTATAATTTATGTAGGAACATTAAGTGAACTGCCTCCAGGTATGCAATTTGATCAAAGCACTGGAGAAGTATTTGGTATACTACCTTATCAGCCAGCAATTACTAAAACATATAAATTTAGTGTAAAGGCAACAAGATATACTGATAAAGGCGAAGCAGCAAGTAGTGTAAGAATCTTTACAGCAAACATTATTGGAGAAATTGACAGCGTAATAAACTGGGTCACTCCGGAGTTGTTAGGAACACTGTCCGCTGAATATATCAGTACATTTTTCTTAAGAGCAGAAACAACTTTTCCAAATGGTGTAATAGTATACAGAAAAACATCAGGGAGACTACCTCCTGGATTAAGCTTAAATTTAAACGGCGAACTTATTGGAAAAGTAAATCAGTTCGCCAGTGTGGATCAAGACGGACTGACAAGATTTTATGATGTAGTTGACAACATTCAAGAATTCACTACTCTGGACGGAGACACTACATCCATAGACCGTTCGTATACATTTACTGTCGAAGCAAGAGATTTAGTCGGAGTCAGTGCTGTTTCAAGAACATTTACTCTAGTTATAGATACTCCGAACGATAGAAAATTTAGCAACATCTTTGTTAAGCCATTCTTGAAACAAGAACAAAGATTATTGTTTAAAAACTTTATTAATGATCCAGAGATTTTTGATATATCAGCAATATACAGATCAGATGATCCTAACTTTGGATTACAAACAGAATTAAAAATGTTAGTTTATGCAGGCATTGAAACTAAGTCTGCTGCCGCTGTTGTAGGAATGGCTGGAAGAAATCACAAAACAAAACGATTTAAATTTAATGAAGTTAAAAAAGCCATTGCCTATGAACCAGAAACATTTAATCCTATATACGAAGTTGTGTACTTAGAAGTTTTAGATCCTTTAGAAAAAGGAAAAACATATCTTCCAAATATTATATCTACTAGTTATAACGATCCTCCTGTAACTGTGGATCAAACGAATCAATTTAGAACAGGACCATTTGATGTTGATGTAATTGATTGGCACGCTCCTATACCATTTCACGCTACAGCAGACCGAAGCGATGTACTTGCTGGAGATCCTAGAAACGGATCCAAGTTTCCTAGTAGTTTATCGATTTGGCGGAATAGAATTAAAGCATTAGGAATCAAAGATCGTAATTTTTTACCTCTTTGGATGCGTAGTATTCAAGAAGGAGCGGTGCAGGAATTGGGGTATGTAAAAGCCATACCTTTATGCTTCTGTAAAGTGGGCAGAGCCGACGATATACTTTTGAATATCAAGTACAGTAACTTTGATTTTAAACAAATTGACTATGTAATTGACCGTTATATCATAGATGCAGTCACCGGATATTACAGTGATAAATACATAGTATTTAGAAACGACAGGACTACTATATCATGACAAGCCAAATATCATACTCTGGAATCGATGAAAACTTTCCCGTTGCTGGGCAAGATAATAACAGCCAGGGATTTAGGGACAATTTTTTATATATTAAAGAAGGCTTAACACAGGCTTCTACAGAAATCACTGACCTACAAAATAACACAGCAAAGCTAAATTCTGATAATAATTTTAACAGAACTAGAATTGAAAATGCTTTATTCAAAACAAATTACGGATTTGTCAAATCTGAAGGAACAGTTAATGGTAATATCACACTGGTAACCAGTGATGCTGAGTATTTTACACTTACTATTAATAGCTCAGGAACTATGACTATTACGTTTGGTGACTGGCCTGATGACAACGATTATCCTATATTGAGGGAAATCACATTAGAAATTTACAGTAACGGAACAAGTAGACAAGTAAACTTTGCTAGTACCGGCGGTGGAACAGTAAAGAAATTTGGTTTCGCTGGGTTTGCTGGAAGTAACTTTGTAACAGGAACTAATACAGAAAATCCTCATATTATCAAAGTATGGACTACTACCGACGGTGACGTTACCTTTGTACAATATGTAGGACAATTTTCATGATACACCCGTTAGCTGAAGATTTTACTAATCTTAAAGATTCCGAGATTGAAGAAAGAATTCACGAGCTTAGTAAAAAATTTTATATGAGCAGTAATCCGCAAGTTCAAAGACAAATTAGTTTGTTCTTGGATCTTTACCAAGAAGAACTTCGTGCTAGAAGAGCTAGAATGTGGCAACAACAATACCAAAATAGAGATAAAGACCTTGACAATCTAATTAAAGTCAGATAAAATGTTAGGATGAAATCTGACATATATGGTTCTCCTATTTTTGAAGAAAACGACATATTCGAATTATTGTATCAAGGTATTGATATAAAAGAATATAGTTCTAAAATACTATTAGATCAAACAACATCTCTAGAAAATTTTGAACTGGTTAGTGAACTTCGATTTCTTAAACCTGTACAATCCAATATATCCATAGAAGAATTCGACAAGTTATCTCAAGATCACTGGTCGATGCCAGACGAGTATAAAAATATGGACATAGAAGGATTCTTGGTTCACGTATGTCCTAAAGAACATTATCAACGTCTTATTGATGAATTGCGAGAATTCAGATCAAGAAATATGTTAAATCTGTTAAAGTATTTAAAATACCTAGTAGATACTCTAAGAACGAATAACGTAGTTTGGGGAGTAGGACGAGGTTCTAGCGTAGCCAGTTACGTACTGTTTTTGTTGGGTGTACACAAAATTGATAGCATTAAATATAATCTTGACTGGCGAGAGTTTTTAAGATAAGTACATATATTAAGGAGATCCATTATGCCTATGAAAGAACCAAGTAGAAAAGCATATAAAACAATGCAAGGTAAAGAAATCGATTTTGATCAATTGCGTATGAAAAATGAAATGACTCCAGCAGTTGGTAATGCTAGGGTAAATGCCCGTGGGGATGAGCTTGGCCCAGGAGGTAAGATCATTCGTAAAAGAGAAGAAATTATGAACGAGTATCATACAGATGGCTCAGAAGTTGTAACTAAAAAGAACAATTAAGGAGACTTTATGAACGTAGTAAAGGGAAAAGTTAGCCCTATTAGAGATAATGTCTTAGTCGCAGATATGGAATTTGGGCAAGAACGCACCACTACAGGAATTATTATTCAAAGTTTAAATGGCAAAAGCGAAGGTATTAAAGCTCGTTGGGGTCGTGTATGGGCTGTAGGACCTGAACAAAAAGATGTAAAAGTCGGTGACTGGATTTGTGTTGCTCACGGTCGTTGGACTAGAGGCGTCACTGTAGAAGACGGTGGCGAAGAAATAACTATTCGTAGAATCGACAACAAAGATATTTTAATTGTTGCTGACTACAAGCCCGAAGGTGTATACATACCCAAAGTATGAATGACGTAGAAAAGAAGTATGGCAAAAGCTTTTGCTGTGCTCCGTGGAATACTGTATGGACTGGTTCTAACGGAGATATAAAATTTTGCTGTGCTAGTACAGACGTACTAGGAAATATATCTACTTCCAGTATAGAAGAAATATATAACAGCCCTCCGGCAAAAAACTTAAGGACTCAGTTCTTAAAAGGAGAAAAACCAGAGGGCTGTACTACCTGTTGGGATCGAGAAAAAGGCGGTACTAGTGTAGGTCACGCTCGTGACCTTAGTAACGAACAAGGAAAAGATGTTATCGACGACTCAGTCTTGCATACGCTAGAAGACGGTACTTTAACAAAACAAAATTTAAAATTTGTAGATTTAATATGGTCCAACAAATGTAACTTTGCCTGTATACATTGTGTTCCGTGGTTAAGTAGCACTATCTCCAATGGATACAAAGATGTTTTCAGTATCTGGCTTAACAAAGACGACCGTAGCACATTTGAAAAGTATCAGTCTCCTGAAAAAATCAATAATGAAAACAAACTAGAGTTCATTTTAAAAAACTCCCATAGTTTAGAAGAAATACACTTTAATGGAGGAGAACCTTTTTTACAAACAGAAACGTTTACTCTAATTGAAGAACTCTTAAAATTACCACATCATAAAAATATCAAACTATGGTTTCATACCAATGGTAGTATCAAAACTTACAAAAACGTAGACATAGTCGATGACTACTTAAAAAAGTGGCAAGGCAAATGTCAAATAGTTATGAGCCACGATCATTATGGTGAGCGTGGAGAATATTTTAGATATGGGTACAACGAAGAAAAATGGTTAGAAAACTTTTGGAGATTTATTGACTCTGGAATAGAAACCAGTATTGATACTAGTTTTACTTTGTTTAACGCACTTACTCTTAGAGATTTATTTACTTGGTACGAAAAGCAAGGAATAATAAAACACGCATTTCCTTGTCTCAATTATGTACATAGTCCAGAAATATGGAATTTTCAAAATCTAGGATTTGATAGCGAATCTAAAAAACAACTAGAGCTATCATTGATTGAAACCGGAGTTAAGGTTGTTCGTCCAAAAATGCACAAGGACTGGTATTTAAACATTCAAAATTGTTTAGAACTCTTGAACTATGATTACGATTATGCTATATTTAAAAGAGATTTTGTAAAGGCCATTCAGGCGCTAGACGAAAAAAGAAATACAAAATTTATAGAAGTGTACCCGGAACTTAAAAATATTTACGAAAGATTATATGACCAATCCATTTAGAGACCAAGAAGTTTTTATGAAAGCCTGCGATCAAACAGTCGAAGATTTTAACGAAGTGCAGTATAAACTTTATTGTAACCTAATCGAAGAAGAATACAACGACGAATTCAAAACAGCACTGGCTAACGGTGATCGTGTTGAACAACTGGACGCACTGATTGATATTCTAGTCGTTACTATTGGAGCCATACACAGTGCAGGATTTGATGCAGAAGGTGCGTGGAAAGAAGTTATGAAAACCAACTTTGCCAAGATTGACAAGGAAACTGGCAAAGTACGTAAACGTGAAGATGGTAAAGTATTGAAACCCGTGGGCTGGACCCCGCCCAATCTTACTCCTTATATCTAATCAAAGGGTCTTGACTGACCCTATTATTTTCTTTATAATGTTGGAAAGGATTAACTATGAAGGTCGGATTTACTTGTAGCACATTTGACTTATTTCACGCTGGGCATATTATGATGCTCAAAGAAGCCAAAAGTGTTTGTGATCACTTAATTGTGGGATTACAAACAGATCCTACCATTGACAGAAAAGAAAAGAATACACCAGTTCAAACCATATTCGAAAGATATGTTCAATTAGAAGCTTGTAAGTATGTAGACGAAATTGTTGTTTATGGTACTGAAAAAGAACTAGTAGATATCTTGCTTTCATATCCTATTAACATTAGAATATTAGGACAAGAATACGAAGATAAAGATTTCACTGGAAGAAAGGAATGTGTTAGTCGAGGAATTGAATTTCACTTTAATCATCGACAGCATTCCTTTAGTACTACAGAATTAAGAAATCGTGTAGTGTATGCCGAAGACATTAAGAGAATGAAATTTAACCCATTTACGGAGACAGAATAATGCCATATGTAACTATAGAAAAATACATTGATATTGATATCGATGTCGATTTAGATGAATTCGAGGACGACGATTTAATCGAAGAACTCGAGCGTCGCAATATATCACATTCAGCTAGTAATAATGATAAAAATTTATTAGAAGCTATCTATCTCAAGCGTCGTGTAGGCAAAGACTATCAAAAAGAATTAGACGAATTAATTTACAATGCATTAGGAAAAATTATATGACAAATTATGAAATGTCAGATGCAGTTATTCAACTACATTACATTGCAAGCACTATTGAAAATCGTATTGGAAAAGGACAACTTAGTGAAGATCTAAGAAATTGCGCTGATCGTCTAGCAAATTTAATCAAAGAAGAGGTAACTGAATGAAAGAATTATGGGTAGAGAAATATCGCCCGAACACGATTGATGGCTACGTGTTTAGAGACGCACATCAAAAAGAACAAATTCAAAGTTGGATT
>JACCDX010945928.1_pt1 | contig 10610 bp, 10 predicted proteins | sample 7449681 | NCBI WGS metagenome assembly JACCDX01 (sample SAMN15323450, study PRJNA562643) | freshwater metagenome | isolation source: river surface water | place: USA:Blue River Watershed | collected 2017-08-18
ACTCCTAAGGGGGTCGTGAAGCGCATTAAAGATATCATTGATGGCGTTTATGACGTTGATGAGAAACGTCAAGAGCTAAAATACGAACAAGAAAAAGCTCACTATGAAGATATGAGCGAAAAACAATTGGCCAAAGAAATTAAACAGTTGGAAAAATTGATGGTTGATCACGCTAAAAATCTTGAGTTTGAGAAGGCGGCGCAAACCAGAGATCAACTTCTCAAGTTAAAGGCCATGGTTTTTGGTGCTGAGTTACACGACACAATTCAATTAAATGGAAATTAGGCATGTTTGGGTTTAAAGATTTTCGCCGTTTGTGGGCGCGTTGGAAAGAATCAAGAGATGCCTCACAAGCATTGGATACGCTGTTGCGTGTGCCTGATGACACCGCTGATTTGGCTGATCGCAATCGCTGGGTTGTTGAGTTGGCTTATTGGTTGCGCCGCACAGAAAAATCAACAAAAGATAAACCGGTCGCTATTTCAGAAGGTCACCCTGAGCATGCGCGTCTAAGATCATTTTTAAAAATTCTTGAGCAAAGACCGGATGTTAAATTAAAAATAGCAAAATTGATTCGCAGTATTTTGCGAGACAACGATGCTCTTTCATTGTTGTGTGACACAGGGGTTGCTACAAAGCCTAGTTTTTGGGGAGAAATGACTGAGCGTTTGCGCAATCATCTGATTGCTCCGCCACCCAATAAACCAGAGCTCACGGTTTTAATTGCGCTTGGCTTTGTGGGGCCGCACGATGCCTCTTGGGTTCATGATTTAGATGATGATTTGTTGCGCTCACTTCATGACTTGGCTCATTTTCAAGAAGATAAATCCGTTACCAATAACTTGTTCAAAGACATGGCTGAAGCCATCATGATTTTGATCAGTTATATCAGTTCTGCGGGTTTGAGTTATTCGGTTAGATCAAGGCTGCGTGGTGTGAGTGGTCAGGATTCACCTTTTTATCGCTTGGGTAAATTAGCTGAGGACATTCTCAAGGCTGAGCCTCGTATGAGTGACTCTTCATATCAAGCCACTTTAAAAGAGTTTCAGGATGTATTGAATGCTTGCTACATCGCCTGCGATGATGTTTATGCTCATCTTGATGAGAATGGCGTTTCAGTAGAAACAGTCTTTCAAGTCGAGACCATGCGCTTACGCTTAGCCAGAGTTGAAACATTGTTAGAGGCTTGGCTTCATCGTGACCAGGTGCAATTATTTTCGAAATTAACGGCTGATTTGATTTTGACTATTCAAGGTCACCGCAGTATCAAGCGCCTTGCTGAACAAACATTTGCTTTGCTATCAAGAAAGATGGTTGAGCGCAGTGCGGAAACTGGCGATCATTACATCGCAGGTAGTCGCAAAGAGTATTTTTCAATGTTGAAAAAATCTCTGGGTGGTGGTGCGATTATTTCAGGCACAGTGTATTTAAAGTTTTTGATCACCAATCTTGGTTTGGTCCGGTTCTTTGAAAACATTCTTTTGACCGTTAACTATGCGGGTAGCTTTTTACTGATTCAATTTGCTAACTTCACTTTGGCAACGAAGCAACCTGCGATGACTGCTCCAGCATTGGCACAGTTATTGGACGACGTTAAAACCAAAGAAGGTCTTGATCGTTTTGTCGATCGAGCCATGGCCTTGATGAGATCTCAGGCGGCTTCTATTTTTGGTAACTTGGCCATGGTGATACCTGTGGTGATTGCAATTCAAGTTGGCATCATCTTGTTGCTGGGTCATCCCACCATGAACACTGCTAAAGCCACTCATATTTTTCAAACTGTTTCACCATTCAGCGCAGCATTTTTATTTGCTGCTTTCACAGGTGTACTTTTATGGCTCTCGAGTGTGATTGCTGGTTTGATTGATAACTGGTTTGTTTTGCATCGTATTCAGGATGTGATTCGTTACAACCGCAGAATCACCATGGTATTTGGTGATATCCGCGCTGCAAGGTTGGGTCAGTGGTGGAGGGACAATATTTCAGTTGTTTCTGCCAACGTTTCCTTGGGCTTTTTGCTGATCTATGGCCCAACCTTTTTAGGTTTCCTTGGAATTGGCATGGAAATTCGTCACATCACGCTTTCTGCAGGACAGTTTGCAGCCGCCGCGACGGCTCTTGGATGGAAAACATTCATGATGTCTGGCTTCTGGTTGGGTATCTTTGGTGTTTTACTGATTGGTGCCTTCAATGTCTTGGTCAGCTTCTCTTTGGCTTTCAACATGGCTTTGCGATCAAGGGATTTGCCTACTTTGGATAGAAGGCGCCTCTATGTTGCAGTTAGACGTCGAATCAAGTCTGACTTCAAGTCACTATTGCTTCCACCTAAGTAACTGATTTTTATGATTTATTTATCATAAGGCACAGCTTTACCTAGTACTTGAGCAGTTTAATTGGGTATCTGATAAACTTGAGCACAAGAGTCAGGTATTAAACGTTTCAACAACCCAATATTGATGAGGTAAGAGATGAGACTAACAACCAAAGGACGTTTCGCTGTCACTGCAATGATTGATTTAGCCCTGCGCGAATCTCATGGCCCAGTAACACTTGCCGGCATTAGCCAAAGACAACATATTTCATTGTCTTATTTAGAGCAGTTATTTGGAAAATTACGACGCTTTGACATTGTTGAAAGTACACGTGGTCCAGGCGGCGGTTACACCTTGGCGCGCAGAGCTGATCAAGTCACAGTCGCAGACATCATCATCGCTGTTGATGAGCCATTAGATGCAACCCAATGCGGTGGAAAAGGTAATTGCCGTGGTGAAGATGCCGGTCATGGTCGTTGCATGACCCATGATTTATGGACCAGCTTGAATCAAAAGATGGTTGAGTATCTCAGCTCAGTGTCATTGGCTGATTTGGTCAAGCAACAAGAGGGTAGAGCACATGTTCATGGTGTGCGCGAGAGCAAGATAAAAATTGAAGCACCAAAATCCTCTAAATCTTCAACTGTGTCTGCAAAAAAAGAAGTTGAAGCAAAGAAGAAACCATTGGCAAATTCAGTATTTACTTTTGCCCAACAAATTAATTGATAGCAGTCGTTGATGCAGTCACACAATAAATAAAAAAGATATTGAGATAAAAGGAAACAAACATGTCATCACCTAAACCAGTCCCTATGTTTAGTCCAGAGCACTTCCCGATTTATATGGACTATTCAGCCACAACACCGATTGACCCAAGAGTGGTCGATGTGATGATTCCATATCTTCGTGAGCAATTTGGTAATCCAGCGTCACGCAGCCATGCTTATGGCTGGAGTGCTGAAGAGGCTGTTGAGAATGCCCGCGCAGAAGTTGCAAAATTGGTCGGTGCTGACCCAAGAGAAATCGTCTGGACCAGTGGCGCTACTGAAAGTAATAACTTGGCCATCAAAGGTGCTGCTCATTTCTACAAAGAAAAAGGCAAGCACATCATCACGGTTAAAACAGAGCACAAGGCAGTTTTAGACACATGTCGCGAGCTAGAGCGTGAAGGCTATGAAGTGACATATCTTGATGTGTTGCCAAACGGTTTGATTGATTTTGAGAAATTCAAGGCCGCTGTTCGCCCGGATACGATTGTTGTTTCTGTGATGTTTGTGAATAACGAAATTGGCGTGATTCAAGATATCGCAAAAATCGGTGACTTCTGTCGTGAAAAAGGCATTGTGTTTCATGTGGACGCAGCTCAGGCCACAGGCAAAGTCGCGATTGATTTACAAACGCTTAAAGTTGACTTGATGAGCTTCTGTGCTCATAAAACATACGGACCAAAGGGTGTGGGTGCTTTGTTTGTGCGCCGTAAGCCACGTATTCGTATTGAAGCTCAAATGCACGGTGGTGGTCATGAGCGCGGTATGCGTTCAGGTACTTTGCCGACACATCAATTGGTGGGTATGGGTGAATGCTTCCGCATTGCTCGTGAAGAAATGGCCACTGAAAACGAACGCATTCGCATGTTAAGAGACCGTTTATGGAATGGCTTGAATCAGATTGAAGAGGTTTACCTCAACGGTGATATGGATCAGCGCATCCCACATAATTTGAATATCAGCTTTAACTATGTTGAAGGTGAATCAATGATCATGGCCTTGAAAGATATCGCTGTGTCATCTGGTTCAGCATGTACATCAGCATCTTTAGAGCCATCATATGTATTGAGATCATTGGGTCGTAATGATGAGTTAGCACACAGCTCGATTCGTTTCACCATCGGTCGTTTTACAACTGTAGAAGATGTTGATTTCACCATTGAGTTGGTCAAGAGCAAAATCGCCAAATTAAGAGATTTATCACCACTTTGGGAAATGTACAAAGATGGCATTGATCTCAACTCGATTCAATGGGCAGCGCATTAAAAGATAACTGACAAGATAAACGTAAAGATAACTGAGGAAACAAAATGGCATACAGTGAAAAAGTAATTGAGCATTATGAAAATCCACGCAACGTTGGCTCATTTGAAAAAGGTGATGATCACGTTGGTACTGGTATGGTTGGTGCGCCAGCTTGCGGTGACGTGATGAAGCTACAAATTCGCGTGAATGACCAAGGCATCATTGAAGATGCCAAGTTCAAAACTTATGGTTGTGGCTCAGCAATTGCCTCATCTTCATTGGTGACAGAATGGGTTAAAGGTAAGACTTTGGATCAAGCGCTTGAAATTAAGAACGCTGCGATTGCTGAAGAATTAGCTTTGCCACCCGTGAAAATTCATTGCTCCATCTTGGCTGAATATGCCATCAAAGCGGCAGTGGCTGACTACAAAGAAAAGCACGCTAAATAATCATGGCCATCACTCTGACAGAGAAAGCAGCTAAACACATCACGCGTTACATTGAGCGTCGTGGTAAAGGGGTCGGCTTGCGTCTTGGGGTTAGAACAACCGGTTGCTCAGGACTTGCTTATCAATTGGAGTACGTTGATGAGATCTTGCCTGAAGACACCATGTTTGAATCCTTGGGAGTCAAAGTTTATGTGGACCCTAAGAGTTTGGCTTATTTAGATGGTACTGAACTTGATTATGTGCGCGAAGGTCTGAATGAAGGATTTAAGTTCCAGAATCCTAATGTAAAAGATGAGTGTGGTTGTGGCGAATCTTTCAGGATTTGATGATTACTTTGCCTTATTTCAGCTAAAGCCACAATTTAAGATTGATAGGCAGGCTTTGGAGTCTGCTTATTTAACTGTGCAGCAAAAGGTTCATCCTGATATGCACGCCCAGGCCAGTGATTCTGATAAGCGCGTCTCGATGCAATTGTCAGCTTTGGCAAATTCAGCCTACCGAACTCTCATGAACCCCATTCAAAGGGGTTTGTATATGTGTGGAAGAAATGGTGTGGATCCTCAGCTGGAAACCAATACTGCGATGCCTGCTCAATTTTTGATGCAGCAGATGGAATGGCGTGAGACTTTGGATGATGTCAGAGATCATCCTTCTAAATTAGATGTGTTGTACAAAGAAGTAGAGCAAACAAGAGCGAATTTATTAAAAGAAGTTGAGACCTCAATTGATGGAGCCAATGATTTTGAGTTGGCAGCAAAGCAGTTACGAGCCTTACTTTTTATAGATAAATTCAGTGCAGAACTAGAAGACGCAATATCAGCATAAATAACTAATAACAAATAAAAATATGGCCTTATTACAAATTGCCGAACCTGGTCAATCGCTTGCCCCACATCAACGCCGAATTGCTGTTGGCATTGATTTGGGAACCACCAATTCTTTGGTTGCTGCGATGAAAAACGCTTTACCCGAAGTCTTGGGTGATGAGCAGGGAAGAAAGTTATTACCGTCAGTGATTCGTTATCTGCCTGGTGGCACAACCCAGGCGGGACACCAAGCCTTACAAAATGCCAATGGTGATCCAAAAAACACCATCATTTCTGTGAAGCGTTTTATGGGCAGGGGGCTTAGCGATATTCAGCATGCTCAAACCATGCCTTATGAATTTGTAGATGCTCCTGGCATGCTCAAAATTAAAACAGTTTCTGGCGAAAAAAGTCCTGTCGAAGTTTCTGCAGAAATTCTGGCCAGATTACGTCAGCGCGCAGAAGACTCTTTTGATGATGAAATCGTTGGTGCAGTGATCACTGTGCCAGCTTACTTTGATGACGCGCAACGACAAGCCACCAAAGACGCTGCTAAATTGGCTGGCATTGAGGTTTTGCGCCTCTTAAACGAGCCAACTGCTGCAGCAATTGCTTACGGCTTGGATAACGCTTCAGAAGGTTTGTACGCGGTTTATGACTTGGGCGGTGGCACATTTGATATTTCAATCTTGCGCTTAAGTAAAGGCGTTTTTGAGGTGCTGTCGACTGGTGGCGATTCTGCCTTGGGTGGTGATGACTTTGATCATCGTTTGTACTGCTGGGTTTTAGAGCAAGCAAAATTACAGTTACTGTCTGATAAAGACACACGTTTACTACTCACTGCATCAAAAGAAGTTAAAGAGCAGTTGAGTAAAAACCCCTTAGCGCGCGTCCATGCGACTTTGAGTGATGGCACAGCGATCAACGTTGGCATCAGTCAGGCCCAGTTCTTTGAGTTAACCCAACACTTGGTCAACAAAACCTTGCTAGCTGCTAAAAAAGCACTCAGAGATGCTGGTTTGACTCCAGAAGAGATCAAAGGCGTGGTCATGGTTGGTGGTGCTACTCGCATGCCTCATGTGCAAAGAGCTGTCGGTGAGTTATTTGGTCAGACGCCATTAACAAATTTAGATCCGGATCAAGTGGTGGCAATGGGTGCTGCAATGCAAGCCGATTTATTGGCGGGTAATCAGCAAAAGGGTGATGAGTGGTTGTTGTTGGATGTAATTCCACTTTCCTTGGGTGTTGAGACCATGGGTGGTCTGGTTGAAAAAATCATCCCACGCAACACCCCGATTCCAGTTGCAAGAGCACAGGATTTCACAACCTTCAGAGATGGTCAGACTGCATTAGCTGTGCACGTTTTACAGGGTGAGCGAGAAGTGGTTGATCATTGTCGTTCGCTGGCAAAGTTTGAGCTCAGAGATATTCCACCAATGGCAGCGGGTGCTGCCAGAATTCGGGTGACGTATCAGGTCGACGCTGATGGCTTGTTGTCTGTTACAGCCAGAGAGCAACACTCAGGTGTTGAAGCAAATATCACTGTCAAACCTTCTTACGGCCTTTCCGATACTGATATCACCACCATGCTTCAAGATGGCTTTAGTCATGCTGCTGATGACGTTCAAGATAGAGCGTTGAGAGAAGAGTTGGTCGACGCAAAGCGTTTGATTGAAGCTGTGGATGCTGCTTTGGCTGAAGATCAGCAATTGCTGGATGAAGATGAGTTGGATGTCATCAACCGCAAACTGAAAGCGCTGAAAGAGTTGATTGAATCAGTCACAGATACTCAGGTATTGAGACGTTCAGTTGAATCATTGTCAAAAGCAACCGATGATTTTGCTGCTCGTAGAATGAATGAAAGTATCAAAAAAGCTTTGTCTGGTAAAAAGATAGAAGAAATTTAATAGGAATTAAAAATGCCACAAATTGTTGTTCTTCCTCATGCTGATTATTGTCCTGAAGGTGCTGTACTAGAGGCTTCTCCTGGTGCCACTATTTGTGAGGCATTGTTAGAAAATGATATTGAAATTGAACATGCATGTGAGATGTCATGTGCATGCACAACCTGCCATGTGATTGTGCGTGAAGGCATGGCCAGTTTGAACCCATCAGATGAAGCTGAAGATGACTTGCTCGATCGCGCCTGGGGATTGTGTCCTCAATCACGCTTATCTTGTCAGGCGGTGGTCGCTCAGCAAAACTTGGTGATTGAAATACCTAAGTACTCAATCAATCATGCCAAGGAAAATCATTGATCTGAGTGATTCAATAATAAGTAATAAAAAAGGGACCCGAGGGTCCCTTTTTACATCTCTTTTTCTAACAAAGAGTTTTTAGTCTTCTTTTCTCAAGTGTGGGAAAAGAATCACGTCTCTGATGTTTGGTGAGTCAGTGATTAACATCATCAAACGATCGATACCAATGCCGCAGCCACCGGTTGGAGGCATGCCGTACTCTAATGCGCGAATAAAGTCAGCATCAAAATACATGGCTTCTTCATCGCCAGCTTCTTTTTGAGCAACTTGAGCATGGAAACGAGCGGCTTGATCTTCTGCATCATTTAACTCAGAGAAGCCATTGGCAATCTCACGACCCGTGATGAATAACTCAAAGCGCTCTGTGATGCCTGGTCTTGTATCAGACTCTCTGGCCAATGGGCTGACTTCGATAGGGTAATCAATGATGTAAGTTGGTTCCCATAGGTGTTCTTCAGCGGTTGCCTCAAACAAGGCCAATTGAAGGGCTCCAAGGCCAGCGTTCTTGAGGGTTGGCCCATTGATATCTTCACCAGACTTTTTAAGCTCCTGGCGCACAAATTCCTTATCTTCTAATTGAGATGCGGAGTATTGTTTTTTCGATAGCGGGGCATACTTAAGAATCGCTTCAGCAATGGTTAAGCGTTGGAATGGCTTTGATAAATCTAAGGACTTACCTTGATAAGTTAGATTTGCAGTGCCTTGAGCATCAATCGCTGCTGCTCTGATCAGTTCTTCTGTGAAGGTCATGAGCCACTTGTAATCAGTGTAGGCTGCATAGAACTCCATCATGGTGAATTCTGGGTTGTGTCTTGGGCTCACACCTTCATTGCGGAAGTTTCTATTAACTTCAAAGACACGTTCAAAACCACCGACCACCAAACGCTTTAAGTAAAGCTCTGGTGCTATGCGCAGATACATTTCCATGTCTAAGGCATTGTGGTGGGTGATGAATGGTTTTGCAGCTGCACCACCTGGAATAGGGTGAAGCATCGGTGTTTCAACTTCCATGAAGCCGGCATCTTGCATGTGATGGCGAATCGAAGACATGGCTTTGCTGCGAGCCAAAAATGTTTGACGTGTCTCTGGTGAAACAATCAAATCAACATAGCGTTGACGGTATTTCATCTCTTGGTCTGAAAGACCATGGAATTTATCTGGAAGAGGGCGCAATGATTTTGACAAAAGACGCAAATCTTTCACCAAGATAGATAGTTCGCCTTTGTTGGTTTTGAAGATCACGCCCTCGGCGGCGATGAAGTCACCCATGTCCCAATGCTTAAAGGCATTGTGAGCGTCGGCACCGGCATCAGCATCGTTGATGTAAAACTGAATCTGACCGGTGCGATCTTGCACAGTCGCAAAGCTGGCTTTACCCATCACGCGCTTGAGCATCATTCGGCCTGCTACTTTGACGGTGATGTTTTTCTCTGCCAAATGTTCTTTGCTGATCTCACCATAGTGTTCATGTAAGTCAGTAGCATGATGTGTTGGCACAAAATCATTAGGGAAGGCCACACCGTTTTTGCGCAGTTGAGCTAATTTTTCGCGACGTTCTGCAATGATGTGATTTTCATCGACGATGGGCGTTTGTTCTTCTTGACTCATGATGTTTTCGCTAACAATTGAATGGTGATAATGATTGATGAATAAATGGTATTAATTAAACGCCTTGTTTTAGGCTGGCTTCAATGAATGGATCTAAGTCGCCGTCTAAAACTTTTTGTGTATTCGATATTTCTACGTTGGTTCGTAGATCTTTGATGCGACTCTGATCTAGAACATACGATCTAATTTGGTGACCCCAACCCACATCGCTCTTGGTGGCTTCTAGCTTGTCTTGTTCTGCCTGGCGTTTACGCAACTCATGTTCGTAAAGACGAGACTTCAACATTGACATCGCTTCAGCACGGTTTTTATGTTGGCTTCGATCGTTTTGACACTGCACCACAATGCCTGTTGGTACGTGAGTCAAACGAACCGCAGAGTCTGTTTTGTTGATGTGCTGTCCACCGGCACCAGAGGCGCGGTAGGTGTCAGTGCGGATATCAGCTGGATTGATATCAATTTCAATCGAGTCATCTACTTCTGGGTAAACGAACACACTGGTGAACGAAGTGTGACGACCATTGGCAGAGTCGAAGGGAGATTTACGCACAAGACGGTGCACACCAGTTTCTGTTCTTAAGTGACCATACGCGTACTCACCATCAATTTTGATCGTGGCACTCTTGATACCAGCGACATCGCCATCAGACACTTCAAGCACTTCAGCTTTAAAGCCTTTGCGCTCACAGTAACGAAGGTATTGGCGCAATAACATGCTGGCCCAATCACAGGCTTCTGTTCCGCCAGCACCAGATTGAATATCAATGAAGCATGAGCTTGGATCCATTGGATTACTGAACATGCGTCGGAATTCAAGTCCTTCGACTTGTTGGCGCATGCCATCAGTATCCGTTTGAATCGAAAGAATTGTGTCGAAATCACCTTCCTCTTTGGCCATTTCAAATAATTCTTGGCTTGAGGTGATGTTGTCCGTTAAAAAGTTAATCGTACCTACGACACCATCTAAAAGCTTTTTTTCTTTACCTAGGGCTTGGGCTTGCTTTGGATCATCCCAAATTTTGGGATCTTCAAGGGTTTGATTAACTTCGACTAAACGTTCTGCTTTGTTATCGACGTCAAAGATACCTCCGAAGCTCAATCGTACGAGTACGCAGGTCTTCGAGGGTGTTGCTGATGAGATTTAATTGTTCGGCTTCCATGGTCG
>JACCDX010006181.1_pt1 | contig 10609 bp, 9 predicted proteins | sample 7449681 | NCBI WGS metagenome assembly JACCDX01 (sample SAMN15323450, study PRJNA562643) | freshwater metagenome | isolation source: river surface water | place: USA:Blue River Watershed | collected 2017-08-18
ACCCGATTCACGTAAGTCACTCAACTGAGGCATCTTGCTTTCCTTTCTGGTCTCCACCGCACGACTCAACTGAGACAATGCAATGATTGGGATATTCAATTCCTTCGCCAATGCTTTTAAACTTCGTGAGATATTACTAATCTCTTGCTCTCTATTTGAATTTCTGTCGCCAGAGCCACTCATTAATTGTAAGTAGTCAATGATAATGATTTTAACATCATGTTTGTTTACCAATCTTCTTGCCTTGGCCCTGAATTCAAAAATATTTAAAGCGGCAGTATCGTCAATATAGATGGGTGCGGATTCTAATTTATTAATACCCTTGGTATGCAATTGTTGGTACTCGTAATCTTCTAATTTACCTCTTGAAATTTTTTCCATTTTAATTTCACTCTCCGCACTTAAAATACGTTGCACCAACTGAGATGCACTCATCTCCAAGCTAAAGAAACCAACACCTTGTGGTTTAGTTGGATGCAATGCTGCATTACGCGCAAGGTTCAATGCAAAAGCGGTTTTACCCACAGAAGGACGTGCTGCCAAAATGATTAAATCCGTAGGCTGCCAACCGAAAGTAATTCTATCTAAAGAAGCAAATCCACTAGGCACACCAGAGATCTCGTCTTTCTTAGTTCTTAATTCGTCGATACGTGTAATGGATTCTGCCAAAGCATTGCCAATGTCCACAAAGTTTTTCTTAAGATAGTTGTTCGTGATATTGAACATCTTCGTTTCACTCTCATCCAATAAATCAAATACATCGGTACTGTCTTCATAAGAATTACTAATGATTTCTCCACTAATTCTAATCAATTCTCTTTGGATGAATTTCTGCAAAACAATCTTAGAGTGGGCGTCAATGTTCGCAGTAGATACAACGACATTGGTTAATTTAGAAATATAATAAGCGCCACCCACTTGGTCCAAATACTCGCGCATTTTTAATTCTTCTACTACCGTCAACATGTCAATCGGCATGTTTTTTTGTTGTAAGCTTTGCATCGATTGAAAAATCATTTGATGCGCTTCTACGTAAAAACACTCTGGCTTCAATATTTCCGTCACCGTGTCAAATGCACTTTTCTCTAAAAGAATACCACCAAGGATGGCTTCTTCTAATTCTCTGGCTTGTGGTGGAATCTTCCCATACATCATCGCGCTCACGTCTACAGAGCTTGTTTTCTTTCTCGTTGTGGATCTAGTATTGAGGTTTGGGAGGGCCATAGTATTGTTGCTTTTCTTACTGCGAAAATCCCTTCAAAATTCGGCATCCCGAAATTTAATTATCCAATTGGCTTATCCACAGCCCATTACAATAGGATTTACACATCAAAATTACAGTTATTCACGGGTTATGCAGGGCGATTTTTTGGTTATGCACCATTGAGCTTATTGGCGCCATTTAGAGTGCATTCTAAGGGCCTATTCAAGGGGCATTTGATAGAAAATAAGGTCTATTTAAGTAGAAAATAGTATTTTTGGAGCTATACCTTAAAGTAGCATCATGACCATTAGTTATCGCTGGCTGTGTGAATATTTACCAGCACCCATCCCCAAAGAAGAATTATCTACTATATTGACTTTGATAGGTTTAGAAGTAGAGTCCTTAGAATTGTATGAAAATTTCAAAGGAGGACTTCAAGGCTTAGTAGTTGGAGAAGTGCTTGAAACGGCACCACATCCCAATGCAGATAAATTGAAATTGACCAAAGTAGCAGTTGGAGGTGAACGCCCATTGAATATTGTTTGTGGTGCGTCTAATGTGGCGGTAGGTCAAAAAGTAGTGGTGGCACAAGTAGGCACAACAATTTACCCAAAAAGTGGTGCGCCCATTACCATGAAATTGGCAAAAATTAGAGGGGAGGAAAGCGAAGGCATGATTTGTGCGGAAGATGAAATTGGATTGAGTGAAGACCATGCAGGTATTATGGTCTTGGATGCTGCGATTCCTGTAGGCAAGCCAGTGGCTGAATTGTATGATTATTACCAGGATTGGATTTATGAGATAGGGTTGACACCCAATAGAATGGACGCCATGAGTCATTATGGTGTAGCCAAAGATGTGTGTGCTTATTTGACTTATCATACTGCTAAAGCGGAGCCTATTAGTCCATTTAAGCAATTGCCAACAGTGGATGCATCTATTGCAGCATATGAAGTTGTCATAGAAAATCCTGAAGCTTGTGCAAGGTATAGTGGCATTGTCATTGAAGGCGTTAAAGTGGGTCCTTCACCAGTTTGGTTGAAAAATAAATTACAAGCCATTGGTGCAAGATCCATCAATAATATTGTGGACATCACCAATTTCATTTTACATGAAACGGGTCAGCCATTGCATGCATTTGATGCAGCAAAAATTCATGGAAAAAAAGTAGTGGTAAAGAAATGCGCTCAAGACAGCTTGTTTACCACTTTAGATGAAAAAGAAAGAAAATTAACTGCACAGGATTTAATGATCTGTGATGCCGAAAAGCCAATGTGTATTGCAGGTGTTTTTGGCGGCTTGAATAGTGGAGTGAGTGCAGCCACCACTTCTATATTTTTAGAGAGTGCTTGGTTTGAAAATGTGCATATTCGTAAAACATCGGTACACCATGGCTTAAGAACCGATGCTGCAACCCGTTTCGAAAAAGGCGTTGATATTGCGAGCACCGTAAAAGTTTTAGAGAAAGCTGCAGCAATGATTCAAGAAATTGCAGGTGGCAAATGTAGTAAGGTGGTGGACCTCTATCCAGCTCCTGCAGAGAAAGTAAAAGTGTCAATGACTTTTGCGTACTTAAAAAAATTAAGTGGCAAGTTGTATGCAGCAGATAAAGCAGTAGCGATATTGACAAGCCTAGGTTTCGAAGTATTGCATCAGGACGCAGAAGGCATTCAAGTGGCCGTACCTCATAACAAACCGGACATTAGTATTGCAGCAGATTTGGTAGAAGAGATTATACGTATTGATGGCTTAGATAATATTGAGATTCCAACATCCATTACGATTAGCCCTTCTATTGATTTATTAGATGCCAAAGAGCAGTTTAAAAATAAAATCGCCAACTATTTAGTAGGTAGAGGATTCACTGAAATCTTAACCAACTCTATTACCAATAGCAAATATTTTACCGAAACGCAATTGGAAACAACGGTTAAAATGTTGAATAGCTTGAGTGCCGATTTAGATGTAATGCGCCCAACGATGTTAGAAACAGGATTGGAAACAATCGCTTACAATAACAATAGAAAAAATGACGCCATTTCTTTCTTTGAAATGGGCAAAATATATTCGAAGACTGCTGCTGGTAAATATCAGGAGCAAGAAGTTTTAGCCATCTATCTTTCTGGCAAACAAGTACAAGATAGTTGGAGAGCGAAAGCTACTACTCAAGATTTCTTTGCACTAAAAGGACTTGCATTGGCTTTATGTGAATTGTTAGGATTGAAAAAAATCAATTGGAATCCAATTGGGAATGGTCAGTTCGAAGTGCTTGCAGGGAAAACAGTCCTAGGTACAATTGAACAAGTAGGGACAAAAAAATTAGCACAGTTTGATATCAAGCAAGGGGTGGTGTACTTGAATTTCGACCTAGCTACATTATTGAAAGTGTATCAATCCGGTTCGGTGAAATACCAAGAAATTTCTAAGTTCCCATCTGTAGAACGTGATTTAGCGTTGGTAATTGATCAGTCAGTACCTTATGCTGCCATTGAGCAAGCCATCAAGACAGTTCAGTTAGATACATTAAAAGAAACACGTGTATTTGATATTTTTGAAAGTGATAAACTAGGGATAAACAAAAAATCAGTGGCGATTAATTTCATGTTCAATGCAGGATCTGCTACGTTGACGGATACCGAAATTGATGGCATGATGAAAAAGTTAATCGCTGCATTCGAAAAAAATATTCAAGCAGAAATAAGAAAATAATTAATTTCAAGTCATAAACAAAGTCCCATGTCTGATCTACAGACTTCTTTATTAGGCCTTCATGAAAAACTACAAGCATTGCTTAAGCGACAGCTTGCCTTGGAGAAGGAAAACCATCAACTAAAGGGGACTTTGGAGGAGAAGTTGCATGCGATCGAAAAACTCGAAAACGACCTTAAAAAAGAACAAGCTGCTTTGATTACCGCGCAAATGCGTCCAACTGAACAAATGGATCCCGCAGAAAAAGCGGCATTGAACAAAAAAATTGACCATTATATCAAAGAAATCGATAGCTGTATTCAAAACTTGAATCCTTAACCATGTCAGATAACCTTATCGATACCCCAGAAAACATGATTCCTGTAAACATTTTGATTGCAGATAGGAATTATAGGGTCAAAATTAGCCCAAAGGACGAGGAAGCAGTGCGTAAAACGGCAGCTTTGATCAACCAAAAGATGGTAGAGTTCAAGAGTATGTATGCAGGGAGTGATACACAGGATTATATCTCCATGGTGCTCCTATGGTTCACCACCGAACAGCAGCAAAAAGGCCAAAAGCTCTATGAATTGGAGTCTATCCAGGCGCAAATAGACAGTATGACAACGGCCATTGATAAAGTGCTCGTAAATACCAACTTATAATACAATATTGGCCTTATTCGGCCCAATCTTTACATTAATTGTTTATCTTCGTTGCCGAACCTTAGTGGAGAAGCAGGGTGATTTTATTAAACACAACAAGATTAAACAATGGACCAATCAATATTATGGATGATCATCGGAGTAGCCTCTGGAATAGGAGGATTACTCGTAGGGCGTTTTGCTTTCGCCAAGAACACTAAAAAGCAAATTGAAGATGCAGAGCATCAAGCAGCTAGCATTTTAAAAGAGGCTGAATTAAGAGCCGAAACAATCAAAAAAGAAAAACAATTAGAAGCAAAAGAACGTTTTGTTCAATTGAAGGCAGATCATGATCGTGAGTTGTTAGAAAAAAACAAAAAGATTGGGGAAGCGGAAAATAGAATTAAGCAACAAGAATTAAGCATCAATCAAAAAGGCGTTGTATTAGAAAAGCAACTTAAAGACAACGAAGTCATTAAAGAGAAATTAAATCGTGAAATCGACTTAGTGAATATCAAGCGTGGTGAATTAGAGAAGCACCAAGAAGAACATATTCGTAGACTTGAAAAAATTGCCAACCTAACTGCCGAAGACGCTAAGCAACAATTGATTGAAAGCTTAAAGAACGAAGCGCAATCTCAAGCATTGGCTTTACAACAAGACATCATTGAAGAAGCGAAGCAAAAAGCAAATAAAGAAGCTAGAAAAATCATCATTCAATCTATCCAAAGAACGGCTGCAGAAGTAGCGATCGAAAATACAGTAACTGTATTCAACTTGGAATCAGACGAAATGAAAGGACAAATCATTGGTAGAGAAGGACGTAATATTCGTGCAATTGAAGCTGCAACAGGTGTAGACTTAATTGTGGATGATACACCAGAAGCGATCTTGCTTTCTTCATTCGATCCATTGAGAAGAGAGATTGCACGTTTGAGCTTACAAAGATTGGTGGCAGATGGTCGTATTCACCCAGCACGTATCGAGGAAGTGGTGGAGAAAACGCGTCGTCAATTAGAAGAGCAAATTGCAGAAATAGGAGAGCGTACCGTGATTGAATTAGGAATTCATGGTTTACATAAAGAATTGATTCGTATCATCGGAAAAATGCGTTTCCGTTCTTCTTATGGACAAAACTTATTAATGCACTCGCGTGAGACTGCTAATTTATGTGGCATCATGGCTGCTGAATTAGGTTTAAACCCTAAATTGGCAAAGCGTGCAGGTTTATTACACGATATTGGTAAAGTGCCTGACGAGGAGACTGAATTAAGCCACGCATTATTAGGGGCTAAATTGGCCGAAAAATACGGTGAAAACCCAGCGGTAGTGAATGCCATTGGTGCCCACCACGATGAAATGGAAATGCAATATGTGATTTCTCCAATTATCCAGGCTTGTGATGCTATCAGCGGAGCTAGACCAGGTGCGAGACGTGAGATCATGCAACAATATATCCAACGTATCAAGGATTTGGAGAACTTAGCACTTGGTTATCAAGGTGTTGAGAAGGCTTACGCCATCCAAGCTGGACGTGAATTAAGGGTGATTGTAGAAGCAGAAAAAGTAACAGACCAATCATCTGATCAATTGAGCTTCGAAATTGCCCAAAAAATACAGACCGAGATGACCTATCCTGGTCAAATCAAAGTAACGGTAATCCGTGAAAAACGTGCTGTAAACATCGCTAGATAGGCGCATAACGAGGAAAACGGGCCTAAAAAGCATGGATTTTAATATTTGGTTCAAATAATTTGGAGAATAGCGAGGGTAACCCTACCTTTGCCCTCCGCAAAAAAAATGAATTATGAGCGTAGCAGTAAACTTCGTACACGAGCAATTAACAGCAAAGAAATCTTATCCAGCATTCAAGGCTGGTGATAATATTACCGTAAACTACAAGATCGTAGAGGGTGGTAAAGAGCGTATCCAAAGTTTCCGTGGGGATGTGATTAAGACCCAAGGAACTGGAGCAACAGCTACTTTCACCGTTCGTAAGATCTCTGATGGAGTAGGTGTAGAGCGTTTATTCCCTTTCTTATCTCCAAATATTGATGGTATCGTTTTAAACAAGTCTGGTAAGGTACGTCGTGCTAAATTGTACTACTTACGCGACAGAAGCGGTAAGAGTGCTCGTATTAAAGAAAAAAGATTCTAAGCCTAATCGCTTAAATTATATAAAGGTCCTCTATTCGAGGGCCTTTTTTTGTGCTATTTGCATTACCTTTATAATTCTAAACGATACATTATGGGCAACTTAGGATTTCAAGAATTATTAATTATTGGTATAGTTATTTTAGTCATGTTTGGCGGTCGTAAAATCCCTGAATTCATGCGTGGATTAGGTAAAGGTATCCGCGAATTCAATGATGCTAAAAATAACGTGAAAAAAGAAATCGAAGAAGGCATAAAAGAAAAGGACGAGAAAGCTTCTTAAACAACGATGTTCTGTTTCACCGACATTCAAACCTACCATGGTCAATTAAAGACCGGAGCAACAACCTGTGCGCAAGCAGTACAATTTTATCTAGACCAAATTGAAGGTCAAAAAAATCTAAATGCTTATTTAGAAGTTTTTGCTGATGAGGCAATTCAAAGAGCCAATGCATTGGATCAAGAAAGACTTGATGGTAAACCAATGGGGGCATTGCATGGTGTTGTAGTGGGTATTAAAGATGTGATTTCTTACAAGGGGCATGCATTGTCTGCAGCTTCTAAAATGCTAGAAAATTATACAGCTGTTTATTCAGCGACTGCAGTTGAAAAATTACTTGCAGCAGGTGCGATTATTATTGGTCGTCAAAACTGTGATGAATTTGCAATGGGTAGTAGCAATGAAAATTCTGCCTTTGGTGCGGTAAAAAATGCGGCCAATCAATCCTTGGTTTCGGGTGGTTCTTCTGGCGGTTCAGCAGTTGCGGTACAAGCGAATTTATGTATGGTGAGTTTAGGATCCGATACAGGAGGATCTGTTCGCCAGCCTGCAGATTTTTGTGGGGTAGTTGGATTCAAACCAAGTTATGGTAGGGTGTCAAGATACGGACTCATCGCTTACGCCTCCTCTTTTGATCAGATAGGCATTTTAAGTAATCATATTTCGGACACTGCTATTGTATTAGAAGTGATTGCAGGTCCTGACGATTTCGACAGCACGGTTTCTGCTCAAGTGGTTCCTGCTTATCGTGAAGCCCTTCATGCAGTGCATGCAAAAAAGAAAATTGCCTACTTCAAAGAAACTTTAAGTCATCCAGGCTTGGATCCTGAAATCAAAAATCAAATCGAAAATCAAATCGAACAATTACGCGCAGCGGGTCATACTATAGATGCAATTGATTTTGATTTATTAAATTATATTGTACCTACTTATTATGTTTTAACTACAGCAGAGGCTTCTAGTAATTTATCCAGGTATGACGGTATTCGATATGGACATAGAACTTCTAAAAATGTGGAGGATTTGAATGCATTGAATACTTTGTCTAGGACAGAAGGTTTTGGGGCAGAAGTACAGCGCAGAATTTTACTGGGTACTTTTGTTTTAAGTGCTGGTTATTTTGATGCTTATTTTACCAAAGCACAACAGGTTCGTCAAAAATTAGTAGATTTTACCCATCAGGTTTTTGAACAATACGATTTCATTATTTCGCCAACGGTGCCAACGACAGCTTTTAAAATTGGCATGCAACATCCATCAGCAACAGACATTTTTTTAGCCGATATTTACACAGTGTATGCCAACCTAGTGGGTATTCCGGCTATTTCATTGCCTTTGTATACCCATTCAAATGGGATGCCATTTGGACTTCAAATAATGAGTGCCTCATTTAACGAGTCTTCATTACTTCATTTTTCAAATTCATTCATGAAATCATAGCTGCTTTCCAATGAGACTATTTTTACTCCTTTATTGTCTACTTTTTTGTTTTGGCCGTATTGCTGCGCAAGATAGTTTGAGTTTTAATAGAATTGGCTTTAGCAGTTTATTCTCGGTGCAACAAGTACCTAATAAAGACAAGTCTTTTGTCATTGAAATGCATCCCAAGGCAATCAGTTTTGTACAATCCTATATCGAAAAAGAAGGGGCAGGTTTGAGAAAGATGAAAACCTGGGCAAGACCTTACTTTAATTTATACGATGAAATTTTAATTGCCAATGGGATACCAGTGGAATTAAAATACTTGAGTGTCATTGAAAGTCATTTAAGTTCACAAGCAGTTTCCTGGGCAGGTGCTGCAGGTCCTTGGCAAATTATGCCTGCAGAAGCGACCCGATTAGGTTTGAAATTACTACCTAACGACGAACGAATGGACTATCAAAAAAGCACGCAAGCTGCAGCAACTATTCTTAAAGAATTGTACCAGCAATTTGGGGATTGGTTATTAGTGGTAGCTGCTTATAATGGTGGTGCAGGAAGACTAAGTAAAGCGATTGAAAAAAAGAAAACAAAAGACTTTTGGGCCTTGCAATATGAGTTACCGTTGGAAACAAGGAATCATGTTAAAAAATTCATCGCCACACATGCTATTTTTGAGGGGGTATCAATGGCAGCACTAGATAAGAATCAAAATAGTGCGGAAACGAAAATGATTACTGAACCAGCAGGCATGGAAAAAATAATGATTACAGGGAGGTTCAATGCAAAAACAATCGCTACTTGGTTAAAGATGCCATTGGCTTATCTTAAGGAATTGAATCCCAATATGGATCAGCAATTGTCAACTGGCAAAGCTTATACAATGATGCTGCCTGCTAAAGAGGCTAAAATATTTGAGGCCCATAAAAATCAAATTTTACAGGCCTCAATACAATCTTTATATCTGGATATCGATTAACGAATGATAGATTTCATCCGCAAGAATTCATGCGCTAAAAGTCATCTTCGAAATCGTCTTTGTCATCAAATAAATCATCGTCTTCTAAGCTTAAGTCTTCTTCTAAACCAAAATCATCGTCCTCGCCTTTTTTAGCTTTACCCGCTTTTTTAGTTCTTTTAGGTAAATCAAATTCTGCAAAGTCAGGATCCCAGTTATCATCGTCCTCCTCTGTCTTGCCCCAATCATCCGTTTCTTCCTCTTCATCAAAATCATCATCCTCGTCATCCACATTTTTCTTTGAAGATGTCTTGCTTGATTTTTCAGCTTTGACTACGCCATTTTTTGGTGTCGCTGTCTTTTTCTCTTTTGTAGATTTTACTGCCATAACTCAATCAAAATATTTATGTAAATTTCAAATGAAAATTTTATTTATCAAAAATAATGCGACTTTTTTTATTGCTTTTTTTTGACTATAAATGTACAATTTGATCTCTACCCGGACCATTGGATACATACTTCACCGGAACGCCTAAATATTTATTAATATAATCAATATATGTTTTCATGGTCGCTGGTAATTCAGCATCCTTTTTCATTTTAGTGGTATCTACATCCCAGCCTGCCATTTTTTTCCAAATAGGGGTAACAGGAGTGCCAACCAATTGAAATGGCACATAGTCTATTTGTTTACCTTCCATTTCATATGCAATACCTAATTCTAGTTCTTTAAATGAGTCTAGAATATCTGCTTTCGTCATAATAATCTGCGTTACACCATTGATCATACAAGTATATTTCAATGCAACTAGGTCAATCCATCCACATCTTCTTGGACGTCCTGTTGTGGCACCAAATTCACTTCCAATCTTTCTTAATTCTTCTCCTTTTTCGTCATGCAATTCGGTAGGGAAGGGTCCGCTACCCACTCTTGTACAATAGGCTTTTGAAATCCCAAACACTTCCCCAATTTGTTTTGGAGATACACCTAGGCCAGTACAAACCCCAGCAGAAATTGTATTGCTTGAAGTCACAAATGGAAAAGTCCCAAAATCAATGTCTAACATAGAACCTTGAGCGCCTTCTGCTAATACTTTTTTGCCTTTTGAAATTTGATCGTTGATAAAGTATTCACAATTGATAATATTCATTGTCTTTAAAAACTCAATCGCTTCAAAGAATTCAGTTTCCATTTCAGAAATGTCTTCATTGAAATTATAGCTATCCAAAATCTTTTGATGCTTCATTCTTAAAGCAATGTA
>JACCDX010101324.1_pt1 | contig 10609 bp, 17 predicted proteins | sample 7449681 | NCBI WGS metagenome assembly JACCDX01 (sample SAMN15323450, study PRJNA562643) | freshwater metagenome | isolation source: river surface water | place: USA:Blue River Watershed | collected 2017-08-18
ATAATGGTGAAGTAAGTGATCCCCATTGGCAAAGTTGCCCAGAGCACCAATCGATTATATCTAAAGTAAGAGAAGAAAGGTTAAAAGAATTAGGATTATAGATTAGTCCATTGTTTATGCTCTGATACTTCTAAATTATATTTCTTAAACAGTGGGTCTATTTCAACTAACCATGATTTAAGAGTATTTATATTACTATCAAATTTATCCAATAATAAAGATAGTATAAAAGTTTCTAAATAAACAACAGATCTATAATGACTAGCAATTTCACCATTTGAAAAACTATCTTTACGAGCATCTAATGATTCTAAACCATCAGAATTAACATACTTACACCATTCAATTAACTTCTTACCTTCATATGAATAAGAATAAACAATTTTCTTACCAACAACATACCTATTATTAAATGGTTTTTCATTACTAACCAATTCTAAACTACTAATCCAATCTAATAACTCTATTAGAGTCTGTTTTTTATCACCAAACTTAGAGAATACTATAAAATCATTTAATGGTCCTAATAGATGAAAGTGATAACCAACTTCTAATGCCATTCTCTTATGAGATTCAAAGAAATCCCAATAATTATATTTACTCCTTATTTCCCTCGAATCGTCAATTTTCCAAATATAAATACCTCCATCACAATATATTTTTTCTAATTCGAAACTAACATTTGCATCTTCACAAAAGTGAATAACAATATCTTCTAACTCTCCTTCTATCATATGATCAACTGACTCGTTGAATAATTTCCAATTTTTAATCCTCATAGTAAATGTTAGTTATTTTAGTAATATTATAAGTCCTTTCCAACCAATTCTTTAAAATATCGTCTAATAAGTTAGCATCACCTATAAAAACATGTGGTATATAAGATATATCACTTTCCATAAATATATTGTTATAAAGTAATTCATAATTCGGATTAAAAGTTTTATTAACCGTAAATGAAATTACATACTCATTTTCCTTATAGTAGTGGTCTTCACCTTTTGATATAACTTTAATTTTAAGATTATTATAATTCTCATCTAACCAATTTAAAATAGCTTCTTCTTTAGTTCCTTTATAGAAAATAAGAAACTCTTTCTTATTTATAACATTCCAATCTTCTTCATTAGAAAGCCTTTCAATTCTATTACGATCATTTTCTGATATTCCACTACCGGTTATTCTGAATATGAGTAAATTAGTTGAGTTAGGATAATAATCATAAGGAACAATATTATCATAGTCAACTAAAACCCATTTTATATCCTCTAAACTATCTTCAACTGACTCGAAGAATGCTTTCCAATTCTTAATCTTTTTCATATATTTTCAATAACTATTCTTGCTGTAAGTGAATTATCAGTATAAAAAAAATCAAAATCAATTTTAATCGAATCACTTGGTATATAATCTAAGTGTTCTGATAATAAAGATTTAAATCTTAATAAGTCACTTTTCATCTTATTAGACATTTTACTATATGGCTTATTGACATTCATTCTAATATTTACTCCTTTCATAAACTCGTGGGTAAATAACCCACCATCAGTAAAGGAACGTGATCTAATTAAATCTGATATGTCACCATCAAGTGGATAAGAACTTTTAAAACTAGTATCCAATCTCCAAGTAATATCATAACCATCATCTTCTAAAATATATTCCAATGATTTAATATCATTATAAACTTCCGATATTTTATTTATTCTTTCTTCTAATTTCTCCTTATTATCTTTGAAATTTTCAAATAATTTAATCCATTTCATATTGTATATATTAAATAATATTATTATATTTATAAAAATAGATCAAGTAATGCGTAATGAGAAAGTGGAATCTCATCCTTTATGGTTGCATCGTCATAGGTTCGAATCCTATCTTGATCCCTAAACTAATAAAATAATAACTATGATAACAACACAATTCTATGTCTATACAGACGAAACTTCAACAGAAACAGCAGAACAAATTGTTGACCGTTTCAAATCAGATTACCCAGAGACAACTTCTGAGATTAATTACAATGAAGATGAAGAACTTCTAACTGTCACATTAGAAACCGATGTAGATGATATTGAGGATATTGATACATTCTTATGTGAAGAGATTTGTCAAGAGTTTGAATTTTATTGTAGTATATCAAACCAATCATCTGTTAAAGCTTATTACTTTGATGAAGATGATGAATGGGTATATAAAAACTAAAAATAGTGTCGAAATATTTTTTATTAAAAATAAAATTGTATATTTACAATAAATAAAAAAAAATATGAAAACTTTTCAATCACTACTTTCAAAGGGAGGAAATCCGATAAGACCACAATTGATATCTATTGATGATAAATCTATAACAATATCTCAAAGATCTCAAATGCTTATAAGTAAAAATGAAACAAAAATAAATTTTAACTCAATATCCAATGTAACATTGAGTAAAAATCCTATATTCTCTAATATAAGAATAGTAACAAATGGTGGTTCGGAATTTACAATAGATAATTTAGATCATGATGATGCTAAACAAATAGTTAAACTCTTAGAATAATATGAAAAATACAAAATTGATAGCAGAGTTCTCATTGGATAAAATAGAGAAACTCACAGAAAGATATATTGAAGCTGAGAAGTTTATAATGGAACTAAACTGGTTTCAACGATTATTCTGTTCAAGAAAAATAACCAATTTTCTAAAAAGTAGAGATAAATATAATTTTTAAACCCATATGGCAAGTTGGACCTATAAAACACCAAATTGTTTTAAATGTGAAGTATATATAATAGGTAAAAAAAGTTATTCTATACCAGCAAAAATTAATGGTCATAAAACTGAAATAAAAGTTACAGTATGTAGTGAGTGTTATAGAGATTGGAAACTGGAACAAATTGGAATTAAATAATTTGAGTATGATGATAAGCATATCACATAATAAGAAAATAATACAATCTAAAGAGGTTATTTATACCGAAAATAAAGATGCTCTAACTTGGATGATTAAAGCCTTTAAAGAAAATTTTGGAATAGATATAAACAATTACTCATTACACCAATTAAAACAAAGTTCTAATTCAATCCTTATAGAAATAAGTAATGAAGATCTAAAAAAATGGAGAAATGATAGACTAAGAGATTTAGGAATATAAAAAGTAAATATTTCTCTTTTATATTTTAATATATAAAAGAAAAATATTTATTATGCCAGGATGGAGAAACCAATACGGACAAATACGTGTGGGTGTTAATACTAACCCAAGACCAATACACACACCAATTTTCGATGAAGAAAATTTTTATGACGGTATGATCATATCATTAAATTGTGGATCATTTACAAATTATGGAACATTGACAGATAGAACACCTGCATCGGGAGTTACAAGTGTTGTAACTTATACTGGTGGAAATGGTGGCTCATATCCCCCACAAACAATTCAATCAACCGGAGTTACTGGTCTTACAGCTAATCTACAAGGAGGTTTCTTTTTATCTGGAACAGGAACATTAACTTACACTATTACTGGTACTGCTAGTAGTAGTGGAACTGCTAGTTTTGCCATAAATGTTACAGGTAAAACATGTACATTAACTAGAAATGTTGTAGCTATTGTCGAACTTATTTACAATGGTAATGGCAATACAGGTGGATCTGAACCAGTAACCGTTTCAGGGTCTGGTGATAAAGTAGTATCTGATATTGTGAATCTTACCAAAGAAGGATATACATTCATTGGATGGAATACAAGTCCATATGGAACAGGAACGACTTATATAGCAGGTTCTACAATTACATTAGGATCTAATTCAATTACACTTTATGCTATATGGGATTTTATTCCAGTACTTACTTATAATGGTAACGGTAATACTGGAGGTACGACACCAACCAGTTTAGGAACAACCGAACAAATAGTTGCACAAAATGGACTTGAAAAAACCGGTTATTCTTTTAAAGAATGGAATACAAATGCTGATGGAACAGGAACAACTTATTTACCAGGTTCTACGATTACAATAGAATTTAGCTCAATTACACTTTATGCTATATGGGATTTTATTCCAGTACTTACTTATAATGGTAACGGTAATACTGGAGGTACGACACCAACCAGTTTAGGAACAACCGAACAAATAGTTGCACAAAATGTACTTGAAAAAACCGGTTATTCTTTTAAAGAATGGAATACAAATGCTAATGGAACAGGAACAACTTATTTACCAGGGTCTACAATTACATTATCTAGTTCGGTTACACTTTATGCTATATGGTATGTTTATGTACCAGAAAGTGCATTTATTCTACAAGCACAACTTTTAACTGGACAAGTAATAGACGGAACTATAGCAACATCAAGTGATTATTATCGTATATTGTATTGGGATGGAACATCCGAAATAAAATCATCATGGACGGCTTTTCAAAAAACAAACACATCAACACCTGATGGTACTATGGCATCTTATGGTCCAAAAACTATAAAAATATGGAGTTGTGACCAAAATGGAAATGCAACTGGCTATATATCAAGTGTAAGATTAGAAAACAATAAATATTTAGCATTCTCATTGGAGAAAGTGACTCAATTATTATACTTAACAATCAAAAACAATACAGTAATTACAACTTCAGACTTAAATTTCTCTCTTCTTACAGATATAAGAGACATAACATTAGAGAACTTACCATCATTTACTGGTATAATGTCACTTACAAATATACCAGGTTTACAGAGCCCAACTGTCACATACCCGAATGGTTCAACAAGTTACGAATCTAAAACATTAGATATTAAAAACTTACCAATTACATCTTTAAATTTAGGTGGACATGATGGAATCACTTATTTATCAGTAGAAAGTTGTGCTAACTTAACGAATATAAATTCAGAAGGATGTGAAAACCTATCATCAATTGATTTTAGAAATAATACTAATTTACAAAGTTCAAACTTTCAACAACCTTACTTATCCTCACTTATAATAATTAATTCTCCAAACTACACATCAAGTTTATCAGTATCAAATTATTTGACAAATTTATACCTTTCAAATATAGGTGCTAGTAGTTTAGATTTATCTAACCTAACCTCACTTTTGGAACTAACACTTGAAGATATGACACAAATGGATAATACCGCTATAAATTCCTTACACAACAACAACAACTTAATTAGTAAATTACAAACATTGTCTTTGACAAATGTAACTTGTCCTTTTATTGATATTGTGTCATTTGAAGAATTGATATCAGTAAAATTACATCACTTACCAAATATAACGGCAATTGACTTACCATATGGTGTTAATACTGTAGATATTTATAGATTACCTTCTGTAATTCCAACAAAAGTTGATGAATTATTAGTTAAGTTGGATGCAAGCGGTGTTACAAATGGAATAATCCGTAGATCACAATATAATAATACTGACTTAGTAAGAACACATGCGAGTGATGCTGCATTATCTAGCCTTATTGGTAAAGGATGGAGCCGACCAAATCAAGGTTATGGTGGAATAACACTAAGTGGTCTATAATATATAATTTTTTACAATATAAAGTGTCAAATTTAAATTTGACACTTTTTTTATACAATCTAATTAATATATACTAAATGATAGATTGGTCTGGATACAAATGGATTCAACAAGAAAGATGGGGTCAAATACACCCTGATAAAAAAGATTGGTGGTATGACTCATCAGCATCTTTTGTTGATAATGATGGTAAATTACACTTAACCACTAAACTAAATCCTAAATATTTTAGTGACTTAGATATAACATCTAATATTGGAGTAGGATTAGTTTCTTGTCAGGAAAAATTTAAATGGGGTGAATTTGAAATAGAAGCTAAACTCCCAACCGGTGAAAACCTATGGCCCGCATTTTGGATGTGGTCCTGGGATAGTTGGCCACCAGAAATCGATATATTCGAAGGGTATTCAAATGCTAGATCTAATTACCTTAAATTAAGATTATTGAAACCACTAGGCTTTTGGAACATACAAACAAATATACACTATACATTAAATAATAAAAATAAAATGCTTGGTAGTAAAACACACTACTTTGGATTCAAAAACCCAACTAAAAACTTTATTAAATACTCTTTGATATGGGAAAGGGATAAACTTAGATTCTACTACGCCGGTAAATTAGTTAGAACAGTAACCGATAAGTTAATACTAAGTCAATTAAATAATACCACTATGAATGTTATTATAAATAATGGTATAACTAAATTAAGTCCAAATCCAACTAATTCAGATTTTATTATAAATTATTTTAAATATACACCATTTTAATTATTAAAAAAAGAGGTCTAATGACCTCTTTTTTATTTAAATATTTAAGCCATTGAACATAATTGTTCGAAATTTGATATTGATTCTCCCCATTTTCTACCATCTGATGATTTTAACCATTTTTTAACATTTTCATCAGAAAGCTTTGACCCAATTTCGTCAAAGAAAGATTTAACGCTATCTTTAATTCTTACTGTGTCTTTCGTTTTCACTTCTCTAAACAAAGTTTGTAATTTTTGTTTTATATCTTCTGTTGATTTATTTCCGGAATTATTTAAACATTTTGAATATATTGTAGGGAATAAGTTAATATATTTATCTACTAACTTTATAAGTTCATTGACATCAAACTTTGATATTGAATTTTTAGAACTATTGGATGCAAATTTAAACTTAGTATTATCAATAGAATTATTAACTACTGGTTTATTAACTACTGGTCGATTTGGTGGTAATGTTCTACCAGTAAATGGATCAACTAAGGTAGTAGGTTTAGCTGGTTCTCTATTAATTATAGGTTTAGCTGGTATTGCACTAACCGGTATTTGGTTAGTTGAAGTTGGTTTAGCCGGAGTAGACTGAATAGTTGGTCTTGGTTCAACTGGTGGTCTATTTTCTATCTCAGTCGTTACCTTATCAACATTCTTAGGTGTAGGTTTTAATTCAGTTACTTCGAATGGAAAACCTTTATGTAAAAGAGGTAATTCTTGACCTCTTTCTTTTCGTTTATTTATTTCAATCACTCTTGTATTATAGTAATCAACCAATTGTGTAAAGTCATCTCTCATCCATTGTCTAATAACTTTACCATCCTCTGGGTCTTCAGTTCTCATATTAACTATCTGATTACAAGTTGATATAGTCGCCATTGTGGTTTTATTAGTACCGGATAATGCCAACACAACACGATCACTAAGTTTATCTCTATTACCATTAACAAAATCTACAATTTCTAATATATTTGGAATAAAAACATCAGATATATCTTCTTTTCTTAGATTATAATTAACACCATTGCCATCAGTATCACCTCTTAATGTTCTTTCAAAATAATACTCTATTAATTCCAAAAATTGATTAGAAAATGATTGAACTTCCGAATCATGACTAGCATAAAATCCACCATTTTGAGCACCATAAATTTCAGTATTTCCTAAATATCCAGGGCTCCAAGCGAGAGGATCTTTAGAATGTATTAACTCATGATATAATGTTGAGAATATATTCATTAAAAGAGTTTTATCATTTGACGTTGAAGATTTAATCATTTCAGCAACTCTAATATTTTGATTAATAGACATGATTATATTATCACCCGAAAAATCAAAAATTCCAATATATGGACCATCAAATTCTTTAGTTAAATCATTAATAATATCCCCTGTTTCATAGTTTACAAAAACCCTTGTATTTACACCAGTACGATATCCACCAGTATTATCATCATCACCATTAGGAAATTCCGAATGTATATTAACTGTAGTCATAGCTTTCCCTGATTTCGTTATAAAACAACCATTCTCTCTATCAAATATAATCTCAGTTCCTCTTAAATTTGAAAGTTTTTTCGCATAATCATCTACTATTTTATAACCATTATCTTTATGCATTTGATTAATCAACTCATTAGTATCTTTATCATAAGTGCTTCCTATTAAATTCTTTAATTCACCTAAATCATATAACAATGTATATTTCTCATGAATACCACTAGTTAAATTACCAGACTGACAATGTTTAATTATAATTCTAGAGATTTCTCTTAACCTTTTTCTCTCATCAGAGGTAACTTTAATTCTATTACCTTTAAACTCTTCAAACAATTTTAAATATTTCATATTATATTAACTTTCTTTTTATTTTTATATATTAAATATTATTTTTATATTTATTAAATAGGGATTAGGAATATGAAATGGATTGATGATGGTTACGAAATGAAATGGTTCTCCATAGAAAAAAGATCTAATGTATATTTCACTGAGTTGGATCTCTATAACATACAATCTGGTAATATCTTTTGTAGACTGATAATATACCGCGATGATTCATATAAAATTGAAACTTTAGATTTCTTTAATGATATAAAAGATCAACTCCGTAAACTAATTGTTGATAATCTAGTTAGTGAAGAACCATACTCATATAATAAATGGATTCTACCACTTTTTAGAGAATTAAGATTAAATGAAATAGGAATATAATATATTTAAAATGAAGAAAATTATTAACATTGCCATACCACTAATTATATCCGCAATCTGGATATCAGGTACAAGCTTTCTAGTGGACCACTTTATAAGTCGCCCCACAAATCCATTTTTACAAACTGGAATAATTATTTTAATAATCCTTTATACAATCGGATTTATTCACTATCTTTACAAACGTATAACCAATAAAAACAAATAAATTATGATTACAACAATTTTAATTATTGCAGCCTTAGCTTTCGCTGCTTACAAAATCATCGGTGGTGTTAGAACTATCAAAAATGCTAGTTACAATGATCAATCCACAAAATCCACAGGTCAGAAATCCGTCACCATCGGTATTGTTGGTGGTGTAGCACTGATAATCTTTGCATTGATTCAACCATTCGCTGTAGAAAGAGTTGACGCAGGTCACGTAGGTATTAAAGTAAATCTTACTGGTGACAACAGAGGTGTGTCTAAATACCAATACAAAACTGGATGGGTTGTATTTAATAGTTGGACTGAAAACCTTTATGAGTTCCCAACTTACCAACAACACATTGAGTTTGATCAACAACAAGTAATTACTAAAGGTGGATTCCCAGCCGATATTAAACCTTCTTTTAACTACTCTCTTAAACCCAATGCAGTAGGTGATATGTTTGTTAACTTACGACTCCCTATTAAAGAAGTAGAACAAGGTTGGCTTAAAAACGCAATCGTGGGAGCTGTAAATGACGTGGCTAACACTTGGGAAGTAGACTCTGTATTTGGACATAGACAAGCATTCGAATCAGCTATTGTAAATGAGTGTAACTTACGTCTTTCAAAATGGTTTATTGTATCTCAAATGAGATCTAATATTATCCCACCAGAGGCACTACAAGAAGCAATCATTGCTAAGACTAAATCAGTTCAACAAGCTGAAGCTTCTAAACAACAAGCAATTGCGGCTGGAGCAGATGGTCAAAGAAAGATTGCAGTTGCAAGAGCAGACTCTGCAGAAACGGTGATTAATGCATCGGCTAAGGCGAAAGCGATGGAGCTAACACAACAAAAACTTACTCCACTTTATGTAGAGTATAAAAAGATTGAGAAGTGGGATGGTCACAACTCTGAGACTGTACTTGGGAATTCGAGTAACACTCTCGTAAACGTAAAATAATTATTTAACAAAAAATTAAAAAAAATGAGAAAACAAAAACACTGGACCAAAAAAGAAAGATTATTCATTGAATCAATTGTTAAATGTGTTGATTTTGATAACATGACAGATGAAAAAGAGTTACTAATAACTAATATATCAGATTTACTCGAAAGAGGAACAGGTGGTATAAAATTAGAAATAGATAGATCTAAAACTCGATTAAATCAGAATCGTTTATTTAGTGGTAATATCTAATTAACTCAATCAATTTAAAAAAGCCTCCCAATTATTGAGAGGCTTTTTTTTAAATTGATAAGATATTTTAAATATTATTCTTATATTTATACTATGGAATTTAAGGTTGGTGATAGAGTCTCTCATACTTATAAAGATTTTATAAGCGATGGAAAAATAATAGATGCTTACTTCCATAAGGGTGTAAATTCCAATATGTTCCATGTTGAGTTTGACAATGGTACCAAATTTTGGATGCAGTCTGGTGAGATAAAAAAAACTAAACAACAGAAGAGAGAAGATAGACTAAATGAATTAGGAATATGTTAGAAGACTTTTTAAAATTCACAAAAGATATTGGATTCACTCTAACTATTATAAGAGACGATATGATGTATCTATCTTATAGAGATTATACGATATCCATATACAATCCTGAAGAGCATAGTGGATTCGAGAAAAGATATAGTCTGGAGCTTAGAATAAACGAATACAAAGTTAAATATATCGAGGGTGGATACAAAAACTATATAAACTTTGCATTAGACGACTTTGGAGTACTTGAAAGCGAATTCAAAGATATTATTAGAGATAATAAATTAAAAAAACTGGGAATATGAAAGAATACCCCTATATCGGAATAATACTTTATGAGTTCTATAAAACCATGAGAGTAGATCTTATAGAAGACGAAATGTTTTTTGTTACAAATGTATATGAAGAACCCAAATTA
>JACCDX011289969.1_pt1 | contig 10609 bp, 11 predicted proteins | sample 7449681 | NCBI WGS metagenome assembly JACCDX01 (sample SAMN15323450, study PRJNA562643) | freshwater metagenome | isolation source: river surface water | place: USA:Blue River Watershed | collected 2017-08-18
CGGGACGACGATTTTTGGGCCGCCTGCGCTTGAAACGTCGTCCCGGCGCAGGCCGGGACCCAGTGTCTTTGAAGTAATTCGCCTTAAGTGAACGGCATTAGGCGCATGGCCGGCTTTTCCTGTGCAAAGCGAAGTATCAGATGTCTTTCGCCAGCTTCTCTGCCAGGCCGACATACGACGCCGGCGTCATGGCCAGCAAGCGGTCCTTCGCATCCTGCGGGATCGCGAGGCCATTGATGAAATCGCGCAGCGCGTCTTTCGAAATGCCCTTGCCGCGCGTGAGCTCCTTCAGCTGCTCGTACGGATTCTCGATGCCGTAGCGGCGCATCACCGTCTGCACCGGCTCGGCCAGCACTTCCCAGCTGTTGTCGAGATCTTCGGCCATCCGCGCCGGGTTCACTTCCAGCTTGTTCAGGCCGCGCAGGCAGCTGTCATACGCGAGCAGCGTATAGCCGAGGCCGACCCCGATATTGCGCAGCACGGTGGAGTCCGTCAGATCTCGCTGCCAGCGCGACACCGGCAGTTTTTCAGCCATGTGCTTCAGCACCGCGTTGGCCATGCCGAGGTTGCCCTCCGAATTCTCGAAGTCGATCGGATTGACCTTGTGCGGCATCGTCGACGAGCCGATCTCGCCGGCCTTGGTCTTCTGCTTGAAGTAGCCGAGCGAGATATAGCCCCAGATGTCGCGGTTCAGGTCGAGCAGGATGGTGTTCGCGCGCGCGACCGCGTCGAACAGCTCGGCGATGTAGTCATGCGGTTCGATCTGTATCGTGTAAGGATTGAAGCTCAGGCCGAGCCGCTCCTCGATGACCTTGCGCGAGAACGCCTGCCAGTCGACATCGGGATAGGCGGACAGGTGAGCGTTGTAGTTGCCGACGGCGCCATTCATCTTGCCGAGGATTTGCACGCCGGCGATGCGCTGTTGCGCACGCTGCAGCCGGGCGACGACGTTCGCCATTTCCTTGCCCAGCGTGGTCGGGCTGGCCGGCTGGCCGTGCGTGCGCGACATCATCGGCATATTCGCATTTGCATGCGCGATCTCGGTCAGCCGCGCGATCACGTTCGCCAGCGACGGCAGCAGCACGTTATCGCGCGCGGCCTTCAGCATCATGCCGTGCGAGGTATTGTTGATGTCCTCGGACGTGCAGGCGAAATGAATGAATTCGGAGGCCGCCACCAGCTCCGGCAGATGCTGCACCTTTTCCTTCAGCCAGTACTCGACCGCCTTCACGTCATGGTTGGTGACGGCTTCGATCGCCTTGATGCGCGCCGCATCGTCTTCGCTGAAGTCGCTGGCCAGCGTCTCCAGCAGCGCACGTGCTTCGGGCGAGAACGGACGGAGCTCGGCGAAACCGGCCTCGGACAGTGCGATCAGCCACGAGATCTCGACCTTCACGCGATGGTGCATGAAGCCGGCTTCGGACAGCAGCGGACGCAGCGCGTCGGTCTTGGAGGCGTAACGGCCGTCGAGCGGCGACAGGGCGGAGAGCGCGGAGAGAGACATGGTATGGGCCTGCGGCAGGACTGCCGGGTAGAAATGGAACAGCCCGCGATTCTACCATTCGTGACGACCGTCTACGCCCGAGCCCGCCGGGCAAGAATTTGTGAATGATATAATCACAACCCTACGGTATGAACCCCAAGGCCCCATGAAACTGATTGGATCGCTCGCGAGTCCCTACGTTCGAAAAGTCCGCATCGTCATGGCGGAAAAGAAGCTGGATTACGAATTCGTGCTCGAGGACGTCTGGTCGCCGCAGACCACGATCGGCCTGTCGAACCCGCTGGGCAAGGTGCCTTGCCTGGTGATGGAAGATGGCGGCGCGATGTTCGACTCCCGCGTGATCGTCGAATACCTGGACACGATGTCGCCGGTCGGTCGCCTGATCCAGGGCTCCGGCCGCGAGCGTGCCAGCATCAAGTGCTGGGAGGCGCTGGCCGATGGCGTGCTGGACGCGGGCATCCTGATGCGGCTCGAGCGCACGCAGCGCCCGGCCGAACGGCAGAGCGATGCATGGGTCGAGCGCCAGCTCGGCAAGGTGCGCAGCGGCATCGGCGCGATGGCTTCCGGCCTTGGCGACAATACCTATTGCGCAGCCCGCCAGTTCACGCTGGCCGACATTGCGGTCGGCTGCGCACTCGGATGGATCAGCTTCCGCTTCCCCGAGGTCAACTGGCGTGACGACCATCCGAATCTCGCGCGACTGTTCGAACGCCTGTCGGATCGGCCTTCTTTCCGCGACACCCTGCCTTCCGTCTGACCCGAACGACTTGACCATGAAAAACGGAGCCGTCGGCTCCGTTTTTCATGGCAGTGCTTGCCGGGCGAGCAGGCCTCGCCCGGAACGCCGGCGTGCTCAGTCGGCGTCGCCCATCTGCGACTGCAGGTAATTCTGGATGCCGACCTTGTCGATCAGGTCCTTCTGCGTCTCGAGCCAGTCGATGTGCTCTTCGGTGTCGTCGAGAATGTGCTGGAACAGTTCGCGCGAAACATAGTCGCGCGCCGCTTCGCAGGCAGCGACGCCATCCTTGACGGTCTGCTGAGCGACGCGCTCGAGCTGCAGGTCGCAGTCGAGCATCTCCGGCACGTTCTCGCCGATCATCAGCTTGTGCAGTGCCTGCAGGTTCGGCAGGCCATCGAGCATCAGGATGCGGTCGATCAGCTTGTCTGCATGCTTCATCTCGCCGATCGACTCGTCGTATTCCTTCTTGCCGAGCTTCTCCAGACCCCAGTGCTTGTACATGCGCGCATGCAGGAAGTACTGGTTGATCGCAGTCAGTTCATTGGTCAGCTGGTCATTCAGCAGCTTGATGATGGTGGGATCGCCTTTCATAGGAGCCTCTTGTTCGGTGTGTGAGAAGGATGCTGCGATGTTACCGCAGCATCCGCCGCACGGATGCATGCCGCTTCATTTTGTTATTGCGACTCATTTGCGATCGAGGCCACCGTCGCACATCCCATCAGTGCCATCGTCATTTCCAGTTCGTCGCGCAGCAGGCGGATCACATGGGCGACGCCCATCGGCCCGGCGGCGGCCAGGCCCCAGATATAGGGGCGGCCAATCAGCACCGCCTGTGCGCCGGCAGCGATGGCCTTGAACGCATGCTGGCCGCTGCGAATGCCGCTGTCGAACAACAGCGGCAGCGACGGCCCGAGTGCCTGCCGGAATTCGCGCAGCACCGCCAGCGCGGTCGGCGTGCCGTCGAGGATGCGGCCGCCGTGGTTGGAGACGACCAGGCCGTCGCAGCCGGCCGCCAGCGCGCGCCTGGCGTCCTCCGCATGCAGCAGTCCCTTGACCAGGAGCGGCAGCCGGGTCTGGCTGCGCAGCCAGTCGAGGTCATCCCAGCGCGGTGCGACGGCCATCCATTGTCCGAATACGGCACTGCCGCCCGGTGCCGGCGCTGGCAGCGGCGCCGGTTCGAGGTTGACCGCCGTGACCTCCGGCGGCAAGGCCAGCGTGGCCTGCTTGACCGGCGCATCCACCGTGAACACGATCGCCTGGGCGCCGGCGGCTTCGGCGCGGCGCAGCAGTCGCAGCGTGCGCTCGCGGTCGGCTTGCCAGTACAGCTGGAACCACAGGTCGGCGCCGCCGCTCGCAATGGCCTCCAGCGGCTCGCTTGCGAGACTGCTGACGATCAGCGGCGTGTCCTGTGCGGCGGCGGCCATCGCGACGCCGGTCTCGCCTTGCGGATGGAACAGCCGCTGGTAGGCGATCGGTGCGAGCAGCAGCGGATGCGCGAGCGTGCGGCCGAACAATTGAATGCGGGTATGGCCGCCGCGTACGTCGGCCAGCGGACGCGGCCGCAGTGCGATCGCGTCGAGTGCGACCTCGTTGTCGCGCCGTGTGTGTCCATTGCCGCTGCCGGCGTCGAGGTAGTCCCGGATTTCCGGTGGCAGCGTCGCCCGTGCGGTCTCGGCGTAGGCGGCGACCGATTCGCACAGTGCCGGCATCAGCTGTCGGCCCACTGCCGCAGCAGGTTGTGATAAGTGCCGGTGAGCTGCACCACCGGCGCGGTTTCGCCGACGCTCTCGCGCAGGCTCAGCAGTGCCATGTCCATCTCGTACAGCAGCCGGCGCTTGCCTTCGTCGCGCACCATGCTCTGCATGAACAGGAAGCTGGCCAGCCGCTCGCCGCGCGTCACCGGCGTCACCTGATGCACCGACGACGACGGATACAGCACCAGGCTGCCGGCCGGCAGCTTGATGCGATGGGTGCCGAAGGTGTCATCGATCAGCAGTTCGCCGCCGTCATAACTGTCGGGATCGGACAGGAACAGCGTGGCCGACAGGTCGGTGCGCACGTAGCTTCCGTCCGGCGCCTGCCGCATCGCGCCGTCGACATGCGCGCCGTAGGCATTCGCCTCATCCGCATAGCGGTTGAAGAAGGGTGGCAGGATCTTCAGCGGCAGCGCCGCGGCGAAGAACATCGCGCTGCGCGACAGCGCCTGCAGCACCAGCCGGCGCAGCGGCGCGACATTCGGCTCATCTTCCGCCAGCTGCCGGTTGTTCTTCGCCTGCGCCGCCTGCGTGCCGGCCGTGATGCGACCGTCCGACCAGCCGGCCGACGCCAGCAGCGACCTCGCGGTTGCGAGTTCGCCGGCGTCGAGCAGCGGGTCGATGGTGACGATCATGGCAGATCAGTACTTCAGTTCGGCGGTCAGGATCACGGTGCGGCGCACGCCCGGCAGCGTGAAGCCGCCGTTGTCATACACCGCATCGTAGTACAGCTTGTCCGTCAGGTTCTTGACGTTCAGCTTCAGCGCCCAGCGCGGCTGCTCGTAGCTGACCATCGCATCGACACGGTAGTAGGACGGCACGGTATTCGGATGGTACTCGCCGTTGAGCGTCGGCACGTTGGCCGGGTTGCTGTTGCTCGGGTTGAACGCCTGGCGGTCGCCCTTGGCCTCGACGCCGCCGCCCAGCTTCCAGTTCGCATCCAGCCGGTAGGTGCTCCACAGGTTGAAGGTGTAGCGCGGCGTGTTGCGCGCGCGCTGGCCTTCGTAGGCCGGGTCGGCCTTCACCACCTGGCCGGCGGTCGGACCGGTGGCGGCGATGTTCTCCGCCACTTCGAGGATTTTCGCGTCCATCAGCGCCATGCCGGCGAACACTTCCCAGTCGCGCGTGATGCGGCCGGCAGCTTCGATCTCGAGGCCGTCGGTACGGCGCTTCTTGGTCAGGATGGCCGCAGTCGCCTCGAGGTCGGTGTTGCGCTCCCAGTACTTGGTCGCGCGGTACAGCGCGCCGCGCAGCGTCAGGTCGCCGTCGAACAGGATGTACTTCGCGCCGAGTTCGATCGTGTCGCTGCGCTCGGGCGGCTGCGCCTTCACCGTCAGCTGGTACAGGTCGGCCGTCGGGCTGAACGAATCGCTCCACGCGAGGTAGTAGTGCGATTCCTCGGTGGCGTGGTACGACAGCGCGCCGCGATAGCTCCATTCGGCATAGCTGAGCTTGGGCGAGGTGGCGCTGGAATAGGTGGCGTCAAGCTGGTCGCGGCGCGCGCCGAAGGTCGCCTTCCACTTCGGCAGGAACTCGACGGTGTCCTGTGCATAGAACGCGGTCGACTCGCCGTTGAACGCGACCGGCGTGCCGGTCGTCGCGGCCTTGTACGGACGATAGTCCGGCAGCAGCGCGGTGCCGAAATTGTTCAGGGTCGAGCGCCAGCTGTCTTCCTTCAGGTATTCGACGCCGGACACGAACTGGTGCTTCATGCCGAAGGCCTCGAAGCGCTTGCTGAAATCCGACTGCAGCGTGGTGGTGTCGTAATACGCCATGCGCGTCTGGTTGCCCGCGGCGCTGCCGTTGGCATTCACGCGTCCGCCGGCCGCGTTCGGCGGTTCGGTCAGGCTCGGCGTCTTCGCCCAGTAGCTGCGGTCATAGTTGGCGGCGCGCAGCTGCGTGCGCAGCGCCGTGTCCGCATCGATCTTCCATTCGTAGACCAGCGTCGTCATCGACGTGTCGCTGTTGTCGAAGGTCTTCTTCGTGCCCCAGAAGGTGCTCGGCGCCAGCGGATTGGTGGGGATGCCGCCGGTGGTGTAGTACGTGGTCGCCGGGCGCCGGGTCGCGCTGGCGAACGGCACGCCGTAATCCGGGTTGTCGCGCGTGCGCAGCGCGTAGTGGTTGATCCAGAACTTGTGGTTGCTCGACTGGTTCAGCGCCAGGCTGATGGCCGCGCCGGTGCGGTTGATCGTCGGCTCGGCGCCGGACGCCGGGTTGCTGCGCCAGCTGCCTTCATTGCGGTCCATCAGGTTCACGCGCAGGCCGACATCCTCGCTGACCGACTTGTTCAGGTCGGCGGTGAATTGCTGGTAACCGTGCGAGCCGAGGCTGCCGGTCAGTCGATACTGGTCCACATCCAGCGGTGTCTTGCTGACCTGGTTGATCACGCCGCCGGCCTGGCCGCGGCCGAACAGCATCGCGCCGGCGCCGCGCAGCACGTCGATCTGCTCGTAGTTGAAGGTCTCGCGGTTGTATTGCGCGGTATCGCGAATGCCGTCGAGGTACATGTCGCCGAAGGTGTAGAAGCCGCGCAGGTTCATGTTGTCGCCGGCACGGCCGCCTTCGGCGGCGTTGAAGCTGATGCCCGACACGTTGCGCATCGCTTCCTGCAGCGAGCCGGCCTGCTGCTCCTGCAGCAGCTTGCTGGTGACGGTGGTGATCGCTTGCGGAATGTCATGCGGATCCTGCTCGACCTTGCCGACGCGGGTTTTGGTCGCCACGTAGGCCGGATTGTCGCGGTTCGCTGTCACCTCGACGGCCGGCAGCGTGCCGTCGTCGCGTTCAGCGCCCTTGTTGTCGGCGGCCAGCGCCGGGCTGCCGCAAAAGGCCAGCCCGGCGACAAGCGCGCCGAGCGGCGTAAGTTTCATGGGATGGTTCATCAGGATACGCTCCGGTTGCCTGCGGGGCGTTTGCCCTCGCGTTTTTTTATTGGTTCGGCTGGCTGTCCGGCGGATGCGGCGTGGCTGGCTGGTGCGGTGTTAATTTGCTGGAATGGTGGCGCTGCCCGTCAGGGCTTGGGTTCGGTGATGAAGCCGATCTTGGTCAGGCCGCCGTTCTGCGCGGCGGCCATCACTTGCGCCACCCTTTCGTACTGGGTCGTGCGTGCCGCGCGCAGGTGCACTGCGGGCTGCGGATCCTTGCCCGCTGCGGACGCAATCTGCGCGGGCAGGTCAGCGTCCGCCAGCGGCTTGTTGTTCCAGAACAGCTTGCCCTCGGCGTCGATCGACAGGTTCACGGTCTCCGGCTTGGCATTGCTCGGCTGCGCGCTCGCGCGCGGCAGCTCGAGGTTCACGCTGTGGTTGATGACCGGGATCGTGATGATGAAGATGATCAGCAGCACCAGCATCACGTCGACCAGCGGCGTGGTGTTGATCTCCGGGTTGAAGTCTTCGTCCGAGCGATCGGACAGCGAGCCCATCGCCATCACGCGCTCCGCACGACGGCGAGTTTCTGGCCGGACGGCGCATTGTCGCCGGCGCGCGCGCCGGTGACGAACAGGGCATGCAGGTCGAAGCCGAACTTGTTCAGTTGCGCGATCACGGTCTTGTTGCTGCGGACCAGCGCGTTGTAGCCGAAGGTCGCCGGAATCGCGACGGCGAGGCCAAGCGCGGTCATGATCAGCGCCTCGCCGACCGGGCCGGCGACCTTGTCGATGCTGGCCTGGCCGCTGCTGCCGATCGACACCAGCGCATGGTAGATGCCCCAGACCGTGCCGAACAGGCCGACGAACGGCGCGGTCGAGCCGACCGACGCCAGCACGGCCATGCCGGTCGACAGCTTCGCGGCGGCTTCGTCGATGGCCTGGCGCAGCGACAGCGTGACCCAGTCGCTGAACGACAGCTGGTCCTGCAGCGAGCCGGCATGCGCATGATGGTGGCGCAGTGCCGATGCGCCGGCGCTGGCCAGCTGCGCAAACGGATTGTCCGCGCCGAGGCTGCTGACGCCGGCCTCGAGGTTCGGCGCCTTCCAGAAGCTGTCACGCGCCGACTGCATCGCGCGGCGATGCCGCCATGCCTGCCAGCCCTTGGCGATCATCACGGTCCAGGACGCGATCGACATCGCGATCAGCAGCAGCGCGACCGCACGGGTCACGAAATCGCCTTGGTGCCAGACGGCGGCAAGGCCGTAGGGATTGGTATCCATCATGGTCTTTCTTCGTTGTTTTACTTGAGGGAGAAACTGATCGGCACCAGCGCATACACCGGCAGCGGATGGCCATCCTCGACATGCGGCTTGAACACCGCGCGCAGCGCCGCCGCACGCGCGGCTTCGTCGAGGCGGGAATGCCCGGAGCTTTGCTGGATGTCGGCGCGCTGCGGCAGGCCTTTCTCATCGATCAGCAGGCGCAGCATCACCTTGCCTTCCAGGCCGGCGCGTCGTGCGGAAATCGGATACTCGACTTTCGGCGGGCTCAGGTATTCGACGCCGGAGACCGTGACCGGGCCACGCGCAGGCGGCGCGGCGACCGGCGCGGGCGCCGGGGTCGGTGCCGGCGCAGCGACAGCCACCGGCGCAGGTGCAGGCGCCACCGGAGCAGTGCGCACCTCGTGCGCAGAGGGACTCACGCTGCTGGCGGAGGCCGCCGGCGGGACAACGGCAGCCGGCGCTTCATGAGCGACGGCGACCGGTTGCGGCGCAGGCTGTGCCTGCTGCACGGCTTGCGCAAGCGGTGCCGGGGTGGCGGGTGCGGCGGCTGCCGGCTGCGGCGGCCGCGGCGCGGGCGCAAATTGCGGCGTGCTCGCCTGCGGCGTGTCGGCCGATACCGACAGCAGCGAGATCACGACCTCGCGCGGCTCCGGACGTTCCAGCGTTGCGTGCAGTCCATGCAGCAGCGCGGCGATCAGCCCGCCGTGCAGTGCAACGGCCAAAAGGAGGGAGGTGTGCCGGCGCGTGCCTGCTGCCGGCCCCGGCCAATGAAGGGAGGCACTCGTCATCTTGTACAGCGAAAGGTTCAGGCGGCGACGGAGCGGCGCAGTTCGGTCACCTGGCAGCCGTTGTCCTCGAGGTGCGCGCGAACGAGGGTCTTGGCGAAGGCATTGCACTTGCCGCAGCAGCTGCCGACGCCCAGCTGTGTGCGGATCTCTTGCATCGATCCGGCGCCATCCTCCAGGGCCTGGCGGATCGCTTTGTCGGAGACGTTTTGGCAGATGCAGACAATCATGGGTTTCGCCTTCAGTTCACGCGGTCAGGATCAGCTTGTTCGCCTGCGTCAGGCGCAGCCGGTAAATCTTGCCGCCATGGTCGATTTCGATTTCCCGCTTCTGCTGCAGCAAGTCCTGCAGGCGCACCCGCGCCGTCGACGACGGTTCGTCGGTGACGGTTTTGGCATTCTCGCGGGTGGACGGGTTCATGGGAAATTTGTAAATGCGAACAATTCTTGTTTAGATTATTGGCGAAGCACAGGGAGATTGCAAGCGTTTTTTGTGCGAGCTGAGTAACGGTGGGAAATATTTACAAAAAGAAACGCCGCCCGGGGTGGGGCGGCGTTTTGGGTGGGAGCGCTGCGGTGGCCGGCGGAGACGGTCAGTCAGGGCTCGCGGCGAGTTCGATGATGCCGCCGCCGAGGCAAATGTCGCCGTCGTACAGTACCGCCGATTGTCCGGGCGTGACGGCCCACTGCGGATCGTCGAAGCGGAGGCTGAAGCCGCCGCCGAGCGTTTGCAGCCGGCAGCGCACGTCGGCCTGCCGGTAGCGCGTCTTGGCATGCAGCGGTCCGTCGGCCGGCGGGCTGCCCGCCGTCCAGCTGACCTGGCCGGCCGTGAGTGCTGCCGACAGCAGCCACGGGTGGTCATGCCCCTGCACCACATACAGCGCATTGTTCGCGACATCCTTGCGCGCGACGTACCAGGGCTCATGGTTGCCGTCGCTGCCGCGGTGGTTCTTGCTGCCTCCGAGACCGATGCCCTTGCGCTGCCCGAGCGTGTAAAACGAAAGGCCGACATGCTCGCCGACGACGGAGCCGTCGGGTGTCATCATCGGCCCGGGCCTGAAGGACAGGTAGCGGTTCAGGAACTCGCGGAACGGGCGCTCGCCAATGAAGCAGATACCGGTCGAGTCCTTCTTGGCAGCATTGGGCAGCTGCAGTTCTTCAGCGATGCGGCGGATCTCGGTCTTGTGCAGTTCGCCAAGGGGAAACAGGCTGTGCGACAGCTGCGACTGGTTCAGTCGGTGCAGGAAGTAGCTTTGGTCCTTGCTCGCATCGACAGCCTTCAGCAATTCGAAGCGGCCGTCGCGTTCGCGCACGCGCGCATAGTGGCCGGTCGCGATTTTGTCGGCGCCGAGCTTCATCGCATGGTCGAGGAAGGCCTTGAACTTGATTTCGGCATTGCACAGCACATCCGGGTTGGGCGTGCGACCAGCCTCATATTCGCGCAGGAATTCGGCGAATACCCGGTCCTTGTACTCGGTCGCAAAATTGACGGCCTCGATGTCGACCCCGACCACGTCAGCGACGCTGACCGCATCGATCCAGTCCTGCCTCGTCGAGCAATACTCGTCGTTGTCATCGTCTTCCCAGTTCTTCATGAACAGGCCGATGACCTCGTAACCTTGCTGTTTCAGCAGCCACGCAGCGACCGACGAATCCACGCCGCCTGACATGCCCAGCACCAC
>JACCDX010165936.1_pt1 | contig 10608 bp, 11 predicted proteins | sample 7449681 | NCBI WGS metagenome assembly JACCDX01 (sample SAMN15323450, study PRJNA562643) | freshwater metagenome | isolation source: river surface water | place: USA:Blue River Watershed | collected 2017-08-18
CTGACCTGACAGCAACTACGCTGACAGCACTGGCGGCCTACCTGGACGAGCGTTTCGCTTCCAGCGCCACCAACACTGACGACGTAGTACTGGCTGTAAACTGGACGGCTGGTGGTTCAACCACTACTTACCTGTACGAGCACGTAGAAGCTGACGCGACTGCAACTATCGTTGCATCCGAGCTGACTCTGGTAGGTATCGTGTCTCGCGGCACAACCATCCTGACCACTGGCGACTTCATCGCCTAATCTCCCCTCGGGAGACACCCCTCGCGCGAGCGGGGGGTGCCGGTTAGGAAACAAGAAAACCCCGCTTCTCATAAGGAGGCGGGGTTTTTTTTCAACTGAATCGAGGTGTTTCCAGAATGAAAACGTTTTTGCATGTGGGTTGTGGCCCCAAGTACAAGAATCGCACTACGGCAGGCTTCAACACCCCCGATTGGCACGAATTGCGTTTTGACATCGACCGCTCCGTCAACCCTGACCTGGTCGGCACCATGACCAATATGTCCGCCGTCGAGTCAGAGTCCGTCGACGCTGTCTTCTCAAGCCACAATATCGAACATCTCTATCCGCATGACGTCCCGGTGGCGCTCGCCGAGTTCAAACGGGTCCTCAATCCCGGCGGATTTGCGGTTATCACCTGCCCCGATCTGCAATCCGTCTGTGCGCTGATAGCGGATGACAAACTGACCGAGGCGGCCTATACATCACCGGCCGGCCCGATTGCCCCCATCGATATTCTCTACGGTTACCGCGACGCGATGGCGCGCGGCAATCTATATATGGCACACCGCTGCGGCTTCACGCAGAGGGTGCTGACAGGTACGTTGCAGGCTGCTGGGTTCCCCGTGGTCATCTCCATGCGCAGAGCCGGCCCAAACTTTGATTTGTGGGCGTTGGCCTCACGGGCACCGCTTGCCGATGAGGAGCTCAGAGCTTTGGCGATGCAGCACTTTCCAAAGTAGTGCTCGACAGATGATGCCACGCCAATGGCGCAACCGGAGTGCTGCTCTTGCCGCCCGCGCGGCGCCTCCAGTAGACTCGCAACAATTTAGATGAAGGGAATCCGATGTCGTTGCAAGATAACATTACCGCTCAGCTGCAGGCCCAAATCGCCGCACCGGGCGATGCTCAGGCCAAACTCAACAATTCATTGCGACTGTTGTCGAAGTGGCGTTGCGTTCTCATCCAGAACACGCTGTTGCAGCAAAATGGCACGCGGGTGATGGCGGGGCCTCTGCAAGGGCTGGATTTCCTCCCGCAGTCGGCCGAGGGCTGTCATATCCCCAAACTTCTCGGTTGCTATGAGCAACCTCTGCACCCTTTCCTGGAGCGGGTTGTGCAGCTCGACTATCCCCTGATTCTCAATATCGGCTGTGCCGAAGGCTACTATGCCGTAGGGCTCGCGCGCCGGATGCCGGCTACCAAGGTCATGGCCTATGACCTGAACCCCGTTGCTCAGGAAGTTTGCAGGACGCTGGCCGAGAAGAATGATGTCTCCGATAGAGTCAGCGTCGGCGCTCTCTTCCGCCCGGAAGACTTTGCAGCTTATAGCGGAAAGAAAGTTTTGCTGATGTGCGACATCGAAGGAGCCGAAAAAGCACTCCTTGATCCGCAACTCGCCCCTGCCCTTTGCCACATGGACATGATCGTCGAGAGCCACGAGTGCCTCGTTCCTGGCATCACCAATCTTCTGATCGAGCGCTTCCAGCACACCCACGAAATCAATTTGATTCAGGACAATGGCCAGCGCACGCTACCGCAAGCTCCCGAGTGGTTCAGTACCCTGGCGAACCTTGATCAGTTGCTGGCGGTTTGGGAATGGCGCAGTGGACCGACCCCATGGTTGGTCATGAGCGCCAGGAGCTGAGCACATGACTGCGGCCATTTTCTATCATCCCGAGGCTTACTCGACCCAGGGCCCACGACTGATGGGACGCAATGCGGCCGGGGAATCCTTTCTGCGCGGCTTCCTCGCCTACAGCAAAACCCAGGAATTCTGGGTGCAGATCAAGAACCGGGACGCTGGAGAACTCTTCGCTCAGGCAGTGCGTGAGCAAGGCCGCACGGAGCCGGTCCGCGGGGTTGAAAAGAGCTCGCTGGCAGCTCTGTCACAGGCAGGCGTGCTTTACTTGCCGGGTCCCAATATCGGTGAACACGCCTATCAACGGGCGGGGTTTGGCCATCACTCGTGGAGCCTTTGCGGAATTACCCACACCACTTCTTCCGCAATCGCGATGGATTCTATTACCAACCTGATCACAACGCCGGTGCAGCCATGGGACGCGCTCATCTGCACCAGTACCGCCGTCAAGGACAACGTCAGTCGGCTGCTGCAGGCGCAGATCGAGTATCTGCAGCAGCGTCTCGGCATCAGTAAGGTGACGCTGCCACAATTACCGGTCATTCCGCTGGGAATACATACGGGCGACTTCGATTACACACCTGCGCAGAAAGTGGCTGCACGCCATGCCCTCGGTGTAACGGAGGACACCTTGGTGGTGTTGTACATGGGCAGGCTCTCCTTCCACGCGAAGGCGCATCCATTGGCGATGTATCAGGCACTGCAGCGCGCGGCCGACGCCACCGGAAGAAAGGTGTTGCTGGTGGAATGTGGCTGGCATGCGAATGAGTCCATCGCCAACGCCTTCAGTTCAGCGGCAAAGTTGGTGAGCCCCGGCGTCCGAGTGGTGACTCTCGATGGCCGCAATGCCGCCGAGCGCCAGACTGCCTGGGCCAGCGCAGACGTCTTTTGCTCGCTCTCCGACAATATTCAGGAAAGCTTCGGCATCGTGCCCATTGAGGCGATGGCCGCCGGTATCCCCGTGGTCGTGTCCGATTGGGATGGCTATCGAGACACGGTGAGAGACGGCATCGACGGGTTCCGTGTTCCGACCCTGATGCCCGGCGCCGGGCTGGGAGCAGACTTTGCTCTACGCCACGCGCTGGAGCTGGACAGCTACGACATGTATTGCGGCCACGCATCTGCGCTGGTGGCGGTGGATATCGATGCGACTGCTGAAGCCTTCACACGGCTTTTCAGCTCCCCGGAGTTGCGTCAGAAGATGGGCGAGGCTGGGCGTCAACGTGCCCGAGAAGTGTACGACTGGGCAGCGATCATTCCGCAATACGAAGCATTGTGGGCTGGTTTGGATGACCTGCGCGCGGCGCATGGCAAATCCCAGCCACCGCTCGCCAGCCCGTGGCCGTCACGAATGGACCCATTCCTCGCGTTTTCCGCTTATCCAACCCGCACGCTGCAACCCGAGACAGTTCTGGCGCTGGTCGATGGCGATATCCCGGTTGCACGCAGGCTGCAGGAACTGCGTCAGCTCGGGATGATCAGTTTTGCCAGGTTGGTATTGCCGACCGACGCCGAGTTGCAGGAGGTATTGCGTCTTGCCAGTGGCGGCCCCTGCACTGCGGCGCATTTGATTGCGGGTTTGCCAGCGGAGCGCCAGGCGTTTGTCTTCCGCGCGCTGGTCTGGCTGGTAAAGCTCGGGATTATGAGGATCGTTCCATGAAGATTCTGATCATCCACCAGAACTTTCCCGGCCAGTTCAAATTTCTCGCGCCCGCGCTGGTCCAGCATGGACATACGGTTCGCGCCATGACAATGCAGAACCCCAAGGTCAGCGAGTGGCTCGGAGTTCAGCTTGTCAATTACGGCACTCAAAGAGGCACTACCCCCGGCGTTCATCCGTGGGTGTCCGATTTCGAAACCAAGGTCATCCGCGGCGAGGCTTGCTTTCGTGCGGCGTTGAAAATGAAGGAGGAGGGGTTTACGCCGGATGTGATTGTTGCCCATCCTGGCTGGGGTGAGAGTCTTTTCCTTAAAGATGTCTGGCCCGCTGCGAAACTGGGCATCTACTGCGAGTTCTATTACCACCACAAAGGCATGGATGTCGGTTTTGATGCCGAATTCCGGGTGACCGATCCCGCCGATGCCTGTCGTCTGCGACTCAAGAACACCAACAATCTGCTGCACTTCGATATAGCCGATGCAGGGCTGTCCCCGACATATTGGCAGGCCAGCACCTTCCCCGAACGCTTTCGGCAGAATATCTCAGTGGTGCACGATGGTATCAACACCGCTGTCGCCGCGCCGAACCCCAACATAAGCGTGACGCTGAACGCCAACTTGACTCTGACCCCCGCCGACGAAGTCATCACCTTCGTGAATCGCAATCTGGAGCCGTACCGTGGCTACCATATTTTCATGCGCGCGCTGCCGGAGATTCTGCAACGCAGACCGAATGCGCGGGTGCTGATTGTGGGTGGCGATGATGTCAGCTATGGGGCGGCACCGTCCGGCGGGCGCAAATGGAAGGAGATCTTCATCAATGAAGTGCGGCCGCAGATCAGTGATGCGGACTGGCAACGCGTGTATTTTCTCGGCAACATCAACTACGCCAGTTTCATCGCACTCTTGCAGGTGTCCTCACTGCACGTCTATCTGACCTACCCGTTCGTCCTCTCCTGGAGCCTGCTGGAAGCCATGAGTGTGGGCTGTGCGATCGTGGCCAGCGACACGCAGCCGCTGCATGAGGCCATCACGCACAACGAGACTGGCAGGCTGGTGAATTTTTTCGACGTCAAGGCGCTGAGTGATGAGGTGTGCGGTCTGTTGGATGATCCTGAAGAACGGCGCAGGCTGGGAGCCAACGCGCGGCAATTTGCCCTCGCCAACTATGATCTGGAAAGCGTATGTCTGCCGAAGCAGATTCAGTGGGTTGAGGGTTTACTTTCACGCTGACTCGGCGATGTGGCTCACCTATCGTTGAACAGGCGTCGGTCCAGTCACATCAATGCAGCGACATTTCCTGCCTGGGAAAGTTGCCCAGTTCATTGCCTGTCATCCACTCCGGCCAGAGTCCGGATGGCCATCCGCCCTTGGTCCACAGTGATTGCAGGATGCTCAGCCATTGCCGCAATTGCTGGGAACGCAGCGTCAGCCGAACTTGCTGGTTCTGCTCACCTTTGAAGAGCAAGCGGATGTAATCGACTTCGGCTGTAACATCGACGCTGTGTACCAGCCATGACAGCGCATCCGGCTGAATGACCACCGATGGCTCGGGGGTAAGCTGCGAGCGTGCGGCTGTTTGCGCAAAGCTCTGCACAATCTCCTTGGGGAGTGAAGTGTCGGTTTGCTTCTCAAGCCAGAGAAACAGGTGCGGCAGCAGGCGTGTGAGCAACCGTTGTGTGAACCAGATCAGCACCACTTCAGACTCTCGCACCTGTCCGCGCAGACGAATGCGGTCTTCGGTATCGATGTACTCGCTGGTCATGCGCTGCAAATCGGGAGCGATTGGTGTGCTTATGTCGGTGGATGTGCTCTGCATGGTCTGAAGAAATACTCCTGGCTCAACCGAAGCTGATGTTGCCGCTGTCGTTCAGGAAATCCAGATTCAGCTCGCTGGGCATCATCTGCTCCGCCGCCTTCCTGTGCAGATTCCCCAGTTCGATCAGCCGTTCGAGATTCTGCATGGACAGCAGCTGACAGAAGACCAGTGTCAGCCCTCCCAGAGCCCTGAGCTCGATCAGCTTTTCTCCCGGCATGGTGTTGAGCGCGGCCTCATCGACGCGAAACAGTCCTTCAACGTTCTGCTCACCATTATCGCGCTGCAGGACAATCGGCCAGGGCTGGATCAGATTGTTTTCCTGCAGGAAATCGCAGATTCGTTGTGTCGCTTTGCGATTCGCCGACACCCTTGTCAGAAAGCGCATGATCTCGCCAATGACCTCGCCAGGTTTGTTTTCCTCGTCGAAGAATATCTCGCCGTCGGGACCATCGCTCATCGCCCCGCTTTCTTCGTCGATACACAGGGCATGCTGCCCTTCCTTGAGATCCGTCAGCATGAATGGGTAACCACGGTAAGGCGCTGGAATGTAGGCGGCCAGCCAGCGGCCATCGACGGTAACGAACAGATTCTTGTGCGCTTCCAGCCCCAGCAGAGCGACAGGCGTATAACCTGGCCCGTTGGCGATAAAGCCAATCGGCAGGCACATCATGGCCTTGGGCATTTCGAGTGTCGTCAACGGGCAGACACTGTCCCGGGACGTGAATTTGTAATCCGTCAGGCGGCGCCAGCGTTTCTTGCCGTGTTTTTCGCGGGAGACAATTTGAATATTGGGCACGAACTTTCCTTATTGATTCTTTCAGTGATCCAGCAGGTAGAGAGGGCGCTGGAAAGCAGGCCAGACTTTAGTCAATCCAGGCGAACCTGTCTACACAGCAAAAGTCCCGTCAACGCTGGCAAACAATTTTTGATGTGAATGAGTCAAAGGAGTACCATCCCTGCCATCGAATACATGCCGACGAGAACCACGCCATGGATAAACCAACGCTGAAAATTCTGCTGCTGACGCCTGTTCTGCTGAGTCTGAGCGCGCTGGCATACGGGCAGGAATTGTCGTTGTTTGAACCTGTTGCGGTGGAAGATGTCAGCGTTCGCGCGGAGTTGCAGCAAAACCGCGAGCAACAGGCGGCGCCCGGTGTTCCGTCCTTCACTCTGGTGGGGACTTCGCGTATCGGCAGCAGGTACTCGGCCACGCTGGCCGCCAGCAATGGCAAGGTCGTGGTGGTAAATGGCAGTCCCGGTTCTGTGCAGGAAATTCCGGACCATCCGGGCTATCGCATCGTCGATATTGGTTCCCGACGCGTGTCGATCGCCAATCCGGGCGGCATCCCCTGTATTGCGACGCCTGACAAGGGTGTCGCCTGCGATGCCAATGGCGTGAGCCTTCTGAGCCTGGCGACGGCAGCCCCGGTTGCGGCTCCCGCCGGTGCAGTCGTCGATCCTGCTGCTCCCGCTCCGGAGAGCGATATCCCCGAGAATCCCTTTGCCGCTGCCTTGCGTGCAGCCGCCCAGAACGAGGCCAACGCCAGGGGTGATACGGGGAATGCCACTGCCGCCGAACGTTTTCAGCCGAGGCGCATAGCACCAGAAGACGTCCCTCCGGGCATGCGTGTCGTGCGCACCCCGTTTGGCGATCGCCTTGTCGAGCAGTGAACTGACCACTACAGTGACTAGCCTTCCCTCTACTTGCGCGTCCCTCTCCATTTCCATCGTTGTCTTCAGAACAGACATCACGGTGCTGAAGTCCGCCTTGCACTCCCTTCTGGAGGCGGTGTCTCTGGCCCGCTCGGCGGGCGAATTGCAGAAAGTTCAACTCGATCTCATCAACAACGCGGAACCAGATCCCGCTCTGCAGGCACTGGTCGAGCGCCTCGGCCAGGAGTCTGGGCCGAGGGCGCTGGACCTGCGGCTGTTGGAAGGGCATGGCAATGTTGGCTATGGCCGTGGACACAACCTTTCAATCCTGACCGCAACCAGCGACTACCACCTGATTCTAAACCCCGATGTGACGCTTTCGCCTGTCTGCCTGCATGAAGGCCTGCGGTATCTTCTGGACAATCCCGCCGTAGCAGCCCTCAGCCCGGCGGTTCGCGATGGCGAGGGCCACAAACAATACGTCTGCAAGCGCTATCCGTCAGTGCTCGACTTCCTGTTGCGCGGCTTCGCCCCGCAGGCTGTCAAGCGCATCTTCGACAAGCGGCTGGCCAATTACGAGATGCGCGAGCTTTCCGAACAGTTGCCCAGCACGGGTATCCCTATCATCAGCGGTTGCTTCATGCTCTTTCGCACGTCGGTACTGCAGGCGGTCGGCGGCTTCGATGCGCGCTACTTCCTGTATTTCGAAGACTTCGACCTGTCGCTGCGCGTGCACGCCAAGGGGAAGCTGGCCTATTTGCCCACGATGCACATCACGCATCTTGGCGGCGACAGTGCCAGAAAGGGGTTGCGCCACATCGGGATGTTCGTGCGTTCGGGCTTCCTTTTCTACAACACTCATGGCTGGCGGTTCCTGTGAACATGTTTGACTCCAACAGCGTCGTGCTCGTCACCGGTGGCACCGGATTCATCGGTCAGACGCTGACGCGCCGCCTGCTGGCACGTAGCTGTCAGGTGCGGACGCTGTCGCGACGTGCCGCGCTAGTGGGGCCGGACGCACAGGAAACTCAGCACTTTCAGGGCGACTTGCGTGATGAAGCCTTGCTGGCACAGGCCTGCGAGGGTGTGGACACGGTGTTTCATCTGGCGGCGTACGCGCACGTCAACCAACACGATCTGGAGCAGATGCGGGCCACCAATGTCGAAGGCACGCGGTCGTTGCTGGCCGCTGCCGTGAAGGGTGGCGTGCGGCGTATTGTCTTCTTCAGCAGCATTCATGCGGATGACAGCCAGAGAGCATTGACCGCCTATGGCAGCGCCAAGCGCGAGGCCGAGGAGTTGCTGCTTGCTGCCGCCCGGGAAGGAAAGATAGAGGTCTGCTGTCTGCGCCCGGTGAACGTCTATGGTCTCGGTATGAAAGGCAATCTGCTGACCATGCTTCGCCTCATCGAGCGAGGAGTGTTCCCTCCGCTGCCGACTCCGGGCGCGGCCATTTCTCTGGTGGGCCAACGGGACCTCTGCGAAGCGGCGCTGCTGGCAGCTGCTGCTCCGCAGGCGAATGGTCAGGTTTACGTTGTCACCGACGGTCGCACCTACACGATTAAGGGCATAGAGGTGAGCACGCGGCGTGCGCTCGGGCGTGCAGTGCCGCGCTGGCAGATGCCGCTATTTGTGTTGTGGTGCGGCGCCGCTACGCTGGAGGTGCTGAGCCGGGCGCTGCGCCTGCGCAATGCTCCGGGTCTGCGTTCCTATCACGCGCTGACCACTGATGCTCTCTTCTCATGCGAGAAAATCCAGAATGAACTGGGCTATAATCCCGCCGCCTCCTTCACTGATGACCTGCCTGCGATACTGCAGCAGCTCAAGCGCAGTGAGCACGCAGGCACCTAAAGCAGAGCCACCGAACATGATCAACCCTGACAAGCAGAAGGCCGTCGATTGAACATCACTCCTACCCGCATTCCCGATATCCTCCTCCTTGAGCCACGTCTGCATGGCGACCATCGGGGCTTCTTCATGGAGACCTGGAGAGCATCGACTTTCGAGAATATCGTACCGGGCGTAACCTTCGTGCAGGACAACCACAGCAAGTCCGGTCGAGGCATTCTGCGCGGTTTGCACTACCAGCTGCAGCAGCCACAGGGCAAACTGGTGCGTGTCATTGCCGGTGAGATCTACGACGTCGCCGTCGACATGCGACGTAACTCGCCGACGTTCGGGCAGTGGGTGGGGGAATTCCTTTCCGCCGACAACCATCGTCAGTTGTGGGTGCCTCCGGGTTTCGCACATGGTTTCATCGTGACCAGCGACAGCGCCGAGATGGTCTACAAGTGCACGGACTACTACGCGCCTGCCGATGAGCATTCCTTGCTGTGGAATGATCCGGCACTGGCGATTGCGTGGCCTCTGGAGAAGGCGGGAATATCCGAGCCAGTGCTCTCCGACAAGGATCGCAATGGCCGCGTATTTGCCGAGGCGCCGGTTTACGACTAGCGTGCAGTGCCGACGGCGCCGCACATCAGCAGGGACAAGCGGAAGGAGAAGCGATCGATGCAAAAAAGAATCGTCATTACCGGAGCCAACGGCCAGCTTGGTCAAACTCTGGTACGTTGTGAGATGGCCGAGGCCAACCTTCTGTTCCCTCTCGGGCGGGAGGAGCTGGACATCACCAGTCAGGCCAGCATCAGCGGTACTCTTGAGTCCCTCAAGCCCGAAATCGTCATCAACAGTGCGGCGTATACCGCCGTGGATGCCGCCGAGAGCAATGCGGCCGAAGCCTACGCCATCAACGAACAGGGTGTGAAGAACCTCGCCCTGTGGTGCAAGAGCAGTGGCACGCACCTGATCCACATCTCTACAGACTTTGTCTTCAATGGGCAGAAGAACCAGCCTTACCGTGTCGATGACCCGGTGGCGCCGTTGAGCGTTTATGGTCAGAGCAAGCTGGCGGGTGAGCGGGTGATCGCGATGCTGTTGCCCGGCAACTCCTCGATAGTCCGTACGGCCTGGCTGTATTCGCCCTACAACACCAATTTCATGAAGACCATGCTGCGCCTGATGCGCGAGCGCGAGATGCTGAACGTTGTCGACGACCAGATCGGCACGCCCTGCTCGACCGCCACACTGGCGCAGTGCCTGCAGGCGCTGGTGCAGGCTGACAAGCCAGAGGGTATCTATCATTGGACCGATGCCGGGGTAGCCAGCTGGTATGACTTTGCTGTCGCCATTCAGGAAGAGGCGCTTGGACTCTCAATGCTGGATCGCGCCATTCCGATCAATCCGATCCCGACTGCGAAGTATCCGACCCCCGCACGGCGGCCGACTTACAGTGTGCTGGACAAGTCGCGCGCGCTGCATGAGCTGGGCTGCCCGCAGCTGCACTGGCGCACCGCGCTGCGGGATGTGCTCAAGAGAATGAGCGAAGGCTAGCTCTTGTGGGAGCGGGCCTGCCCGCGATTGCCTGTACGCAGAGATGCGGACCCCATCGCTTGCGAGGCAAGCTCCCACAGTCCGCGATAATGTTTAACTACCGAGAGCGAGAAACAATGCGAAACGTACTGGTCACCGGCGCGGCCGGCTTCATCGGCGCCAACTTCACGCACTACTGGCTGCAGCGCAACCCGCAGGACCGCCTGATAGCCCTGGACGCC
>JACCDX011410759.1_pt1 | contig 10608 bp, 10 predicted proteins | sample 7449681 | NCBI WGS metagenome assembly JACCDX01 (sample SAMN15323450, study PRJNA562643) | freshwater metagenome | isolation source: river surface water | place: USA:Blue River Watershed | collected 2017-08-18
ATTCCCAGTCAAGGGCACCCTTTTTCCACTCGTAGATGAAACCCACGACCAGAATGCCCAGAAAAACCATCATGGCCCAAAAGCCCGTGGCACCGATCTCTTGCAGCGAGACAGCCCAAGGGAACAAGAAGGCAATCTCGAGATCGAACAAGATGAACAAGATGGCCACCAGGTAATAGCGGACATCGAACTTCATGCGGGCGTCTTCGAAGGCTTCAAAGCCGCATTCGTAAGGGGAGTTTTTAGCCTCATCGGGGCGCTGGGGGCCCAGCAGATAGCCCAGGACCTGGGGCGCGACGCCGACACCCAGGCCGACCAAAATGAAGAGGAGGATGGGTAGGTAAGACTCTAGGGTCATGGCAATGGCTGATGTGGTGAAAGGCGCCCCGCATGTGTACAAACACCCCCTGAAAACTCAGGGTTTTTCAGAGTCGCCAAAACCTTAAAATTCTAACAATAAATTGTCGGTAAACTGACTCGGTTATTACAGTTCAGGCCATGATTTTGGTCACTCTCCATTGACGAATTCAGATGTCAATCGACAGAAGTGATGTCGAAAGGATTCAGATCATCGATCCGCTCACGCCTTTGCGACCACCGGAGCGGCCGGGGCCATCGGTGGGGCGGGAGGTCGCTTTTTTCAAAACCGAACGATACCCGTCGGCCAATTCCATGCGAGGCCCCAAGCCCCTCTCGCCCAACAAAGCATGGACCTGCGGCAGATTCCAGCATGGGGTGTTGACGAACAAATGGTGTTCGAGGTGGTGGTTGACCCAATAAGGTGCCACCGTCAAGCGTTCGAGCCAATTGGCCCGGGTGGTGCGGGTGTTGCGCAAAGGGTCATTGGCAGGTCCCACCACGGCGTGTTCGGCGATGTTGCGCAGGCGGCTGACCACCTGGTAACCCGTGAACAGCGGCCACAACCACAGGGTCAGATACAACCAGCCATGACCGGCGACCGTCAGGGCCGCGCACAACAGGCTGTTGGTGATCAAAAACGGCGCTTCGGCCCTCAGCAGTCGAGCCCACCGGCGCGAAACAAGGTCGGTTGCCGGTCCCATGCTGGCTTTGATCTGCAACAAACGCCGCTGGTAACCGGTCACCCCCAGCAAATCGCGGGCGATTTTGCGCCGCAAACTGGCCCGGCTGATGGGAAAGGGTGCGGACAACTCCAGGTCGGGATCGTCCGCCTGTTGGGTATGGCGGTGGTGCTTCAGATGGTAGGGGCGGTACAGGTGCAAGTCGGCCCCCACGGGCGCACCGCACAACCACTGCCCTGCCCCATCGTTGAGCCGGGGGTGGGCGAACAGCAGACGGTGTGCGGCATCGTGCATGAGGATGGCCAAACCCAGTTGCCGGCCCGAGACGACGATGAACGCGGCGATGAAGGTCAGCGGGTTGGGCCACAGGGCAAACAGTGCCATGGCCAAAGCCACACTGGCCCAGGCGTGAAACACCAGCCAGGCCCCGCGCCAGTTCGAGCGCTGGCGCAGGCGCTGCAACTCGGCCTGGGTCAAGCCCCAAGTGGGGGGGGTTGGCAGGTGCTTGGGGGGAGTGCATGGTGGCATCTTAATGGGTTGCACGGGCTACCCGGCCTGGTGACCGAAAACCGGTTGAAATCAATGGGCAGCAGCTTGATCTAAAAGCGCACAGCGACGAATATGGGTCAGACGCTTGCTCAATTGTCGACGTGCCACATGGGTGTCATGGTGTGCCTGGAGAGCAAGCCACCAGCCATCACTCAGACCAAAGTACCAGCAAAGCAGCAGATCTTTTTCTGCGGTGACAGCGCGTTTTCCAACCAAGATGTCATCAATGCGTGTCACAGGCACGCCAATGTCCTTGGCGACACAGTAAGGGGTCATACCCAAAGGGTTGAGGATTTCCTCCTGAGGCATTTCTCCAGGTGAGGCAGGTGCAATGGCGGTCATGATGCGTGCAAAATTTGGCACAGTGCTCCAAATAATAATTCTTCGAGGCATTTAAGAGTTCTTTAGTTATAATATCTAAGCGCAATAGCAGTAACCGTCCGCGCAAGCCGTTGTTCTTGTCCAACCGGGCCACGGGCCCAGTGACCAAGGTTTCGTCGAAGATGAAATTGCTGCCTTTGCTGTGCCAGGTGTCGGTGTGCCCGCCTCTTTGGGGGGAGCAGGCATGAACAGCCAGGTCGTGTCGCGCCAGCGGGTGGTGGATCATGGCGAGGTCTACACCCATCCGCGCGAGGTCAACGCCATGCTGGATTTGGTCGCACATGAGTGTGAACGGATCGAGTCGCGCTTTCTGGAGCCTGCCTGCGGAACCGGCAATTTTCTGGTCGAGGTCTTGGCGCGCAAGCTGGCCGAGGTCGAGCGCCGCTACGCCAAGTCACAAATCGAATTCGAGCGCTATGCCGTGCTGGCGGTTTGCTCGATCTATGGCATAGACCTGCTGGCTGACAACGTGCAAGCCTGCCGGAACAGGTTACAAATCATTTTTGAAGAAACCTATCTGCGTCTGTTTAAAAACCAGGCCCAACACGCATGCATGGAGAGTGTGCGCCATGTCTTGTCGGTGAACATCTTGCAGGGCGACGCCCTGACACTGAAAACAGTCTCCGCCCGCCCGCAACCCATTGTTTTTGCCGAATGGTCGCCGGTGAACGGCAGCTTCATCAAGCGGCGTGACTTTGTCTTTGAGGACCTGCTCATCAAATCGCAAGACCGCTATTTACCTTTGTTCTCAGATCACGGGGAAGAAGCCTTTATCCCCGACCCCAGTCATGAGTACCCACTGGTGCACTTTTTGAAGTTGGGGGCAATCTGATGCTGGCGGCCAATTACAACCCCGATGTACTGAGCTGTCTAGCCAATTTGTCCAGCGATGAGGTATTCACCCCTCCAGGGCTGGCCAACCAGATGCTGGACTTGCTTCCTCAAGATTTATGGCGCAACCCAAATGCTAAATTTCTGGACCCCTTTTGCAAGACCGGCGTGTTCTTGCGCGAGATCACACGTCGTCTGAATGATGGGCTTAAAGACCAAATGCCAGACCCGCAAGAGCGGGTCAATCACATTCTGAACCAACAAGTGTATGGCATGGCCATCACCGAGTTGACCGCATTGCTGGCCAGGCGCAGCGTGTATTGCAGCAAATGGGCCAACGGCCCCAGGTCAATTTGCACCGCGTTTGATAACGAGACAGGAAACATCTGCTATGCGCCCATGCAGCACACATGGCAAAGGGGTAAATGCACGCAGTGTGGTGCCAGCGAAGAGGTGCTGAACCGCGACTCGGATCAAGAGTCGCACGCTTATATGTTGTTGCATTTCAGCGAAGAAGACATCGCAAAAGGTCGTGACATGAAGTTTGACGTGATCGTTGGGAATCCGCCATATCAACTCAGCGATGCTGGGGAAAGCACGGGCTCGTCGCCCATTTATCAACTGTTTGTGCAGCAAGCCAAGAAATTAAACCCGCGCTATTTGATGATGATCATTCCTTCTCGCTGGTTTGCGGGCGGAAAAGGTTTAGATGATTTTCGGGCTGAGATGCTAAACGACCCCAAAATTTCTCACCTGACCGATTTCCCAATTGCTGCAGAGGTGTTCCCCGGCATTAAGTTGATTGGCGGTGTTTGCTATTTTTTGCGAGATGAAAGCCACAGTGGCTACTGCACCGTGACAACACGCATGAGTGAATTTGAGTCAGTCGCAAAAAGAAAGCTGAATCAATTTGAAATCTTTGTTAGATTCAACCAAGCCATTTCAATTCTTGAAAAAGTCCAGTCACGGAATTTGCCGTCGCTTAGCGACCTGGTATCAAGACAAAAGCCATTTGGTTTGCGCACATTTGCAAAACCCACGGATAAGGGCAAGGTCAAGCTTTACGCCAACAAAGCTGTGGGGAACATTGAGGCCAGCGCGATCACTCGGGGGGAAGGGTTGCTGGACCAATGGAAGATTTATATCTCTAGGGGCTACGGCGAAGGGGGTGAGGCGCGTGAATACCCACGGATGATCATGGGTAAGCCCATCATTGGGGAGCCAATGAGCGCATGCACCGAAACCTATTTGGCTGTCGGTGGCTTGGATACCAAATTACAAGCTGAAAACTTAGCCGCTTACATGCGAACTCGCTTTTTACGATTTTTAGTCGGTCTTAGAAAAAATACTCAAGACATCACAAAAGATCGATTTGTTTTTGTGCCGCTTCTCAGCTTGGATAAACGGTGGGATGACCCGTCACTCTACAAATTCTTTGAATTGACCGAAGAAGAAATCAGTTTCATCGAATCCATGGTCCGCCCCATGGAAGAAGGTCTGGAATTAGAAGATGTCAACTGAATTCTTCCAGCCCAAAGCCGCTCCACGCATTTATGCGTATTCAGACACCCGCTTTTCAAGTTGCCTAAAAGTCGGTTACACCACAAAAAGTGCGGCAGAGCGCGTGGCCGCTCAATACCCCGTATTACTGCCCGGACAGTCGTACAAGATAGAGCTGGATGTGCCCGCCGTTCGCGATGACGGCAGGTATTTCACCGACCATGAGGTGCATCAGGTGTTGCTGTCGCATGGCGTCAAGCGACTTGATGGCGAGTGGTTTGAGTGCGACACCTCACAGGTTCTGAGCGCCATCACCCAAGTGCAAACGGGTAAGATCACCGAGCCCACCCGCACCCTGCGCTTTGGCTTGCGTCCTGAGCAAGAGGCCGCCATTGTCAAAACCCAAAGCTATTTCAAGGCTGAAAAAGCCCATCGGCCCAGCCTGACCCCGCATTTTTTGTGGAACGCCAAGATGCGCTTTGGCAAAACCTTTGCCGCCTATCAACTGGCCCGGCGCATGGGTTGGAGGCGCCTGCTGGTGCTGACCTTCAAGCCTGCCGTGCAAAGCGCATGGGAAGACGACCTGAAAACGCACGTCGACTTTGCGGGTTGGCAATTCATCACCGCCAACGGCCTGCATGTGGAACAGGCCGACAAATCCAGGCCCTGGGTTTGCTTCGGCTCTTTACAAGACTTTTTGGGGCGCAATACGCAAGGTGGCATCAAACTCAAGAACGAATGGGTGCACGCCGTCAATTGGGACTGCGTGATCTTGGACGAATACCACTACGGCGCCTGGCGCGAGAATGCCAAAGACCTGTTCGCCGCAGAGAGCAACGCAGAGCAAGTGGAGTTGGACGGCGAGGCACGGGGCTGGTATGACGAGAGCTATCTGCCCATCACCACTGACGCATTTCTGTATCTGTCGGGCACACCCTTCAGGGCATTGAGCTCGGGCGAATTCATTGAGGACCAGATTTTTAACTGGACCTACTCTGACGAGCAGCGCGCCAAAGCCAAATGGGACGAACAACACCCAGACCAACCCAACACCTATGCGGCATTGCCACGCATGGTCATCCTGACCTATCGTTTGCCCGACAGCATCAGAGATGTCGCCCTGCAAGGTGAGTATAACGAGTTTGACCTGAATGCTTTTTTTGAAGCCGAAGGTCAGGATGAGCATGCTCGCTTCAAATTTGAAAACGAAGTGCAAAAGTGGCTGGACTTGATCAGGGGAGCATTGACTGAGACCACGGTTGACCACCTGAAACTGGGCGCAGAAAAGCCACCCATGCCCTTTGCCGATCATCGATTGCTGGCCCTGCTAAATCACACCTTTTGGTACTTGCCCAGCATCGCCAGTTGCCACGCCATGGCCAATATGCTGCGGCGCAAGAACAACACGTTTTACAAAGACTATCAGGTCATTGTCTGCGCCGGAAGCGACGCGGGCATCGGCGTGGACGCCCTACCCCCGGTCATCAACGCCATGGGAAAGCGCCCACTAGACACGAAGACCATCACCCTGTCTTGCGGCAAATTAACCACCGGCGTTTCGGTGCCACCCTGGACGGGGATTTTTATGTTGCGCAACGCTTCCAGCCCAGAGACATACTTTCAGGCGGCCTTTCGAGTGCAAACGCCATGGGTGTTGCGTGGCATGGACCCCCATGACCCCAACGCCGAGCTGATTGTGAAGCAAGACTGCTATGTCTTTGACTTTGCACCTGACCGGGCACTGCGCCAGATTGCCGACTACAGCTGCCGACTTAACACCGATGAAAGCAACCCGGAGTCCAAAGTAGCCGACTTTGTTCAATTTTTGCCGGTACTGGCCTATGACGGCAGCAGCATGGAACAAATCGACGCAGCCGGCATATTGGACATGGCCATGAGCGGCACCACCGCCACTTTATTGGCTAGACGCTGGGAAAGCGCCCTACTGGTCAATGTGGACAACGTAACGCTAGAGCGGTTGATGAACAGCCCCGAAGCCATGCGCGCGTTGATGAGCATCGAGGGGTTTCGCAACCTGAACCAGGACATCGAGACCATCATCAACCAGTCAAATGCCGTCAAAGCCACTAAGCAAAAGGCCAATGAGCAGGAACTGACGCCCAAAGAGAAAAATGAATTGACCGAGGCGGAAAAAGAGTTCAAGCAGAAACGCAAACAGATTCAGGAAAAACTGATCAAGTTCGCCACCCGTGTGCCCGTTTTCATGTACCTGACCGATTACCGCGAACAAACCCTGCAAGACGTCATCACCAAACTGGAGCCAGCGCTGTTCAAAAAAGTCACTGGGCTGACCAAAGAAGATTTTGGGTTGCTCACCAGCCTGAACCTGTTCAACAGCGCCCTGATGAACGATGCCGTCTACAAGTTCAAGCGCTATGAAGATGCCAGCCTGGAATACACCGGGATCAGTCGTTGGGGGGATAGGAAGTTGGGTTTGTGGGATACCACTCTTGATCTTTGAGGAGTAATGATGGAAAACGCACAATCGACGCTATTTTTTTATATGTCGAATGATTGATTTTCGGGTTTTCCTGTAAATAAAAATAGCATTTTTTAGTTAATATTGAATCACTTTCTGAGAATTTTATCCATCACCGATGACAGCCACCGACATGTTTCGGCCCCGGCTTGATTCCATGATCGATTTGAGACATCCGCTGGCAGTATTGGCGAATCAAATGCCATGGAACCAGATCGAGAGCGCCCTTGCCCCCTTCTTTGTACGACGTAACCGCACCGGTCGCATCATCCAAGGTGTTGATCTCTTTGGTCCGAGCATGGCACTCGTTGGTGCCGGAGTAAGCCCCGCCGGTCGCCCGCGCTTGTCCATACGGCTGATGGCCTCGCTGCTGTACCTCAAGCATGCCTTTAACCTGAGCGACACCGACACGGTCGAGCGTTGGAGCGAGAACGTCATTTGGAAGTACTTCAGCGGCAATGATTACTACGAGCCTCGCTTGCCATGCGATCCGGGCCAGATCGGGCGGTTTCGCAAAGGCATCGGTGAGGCCGGCGTGGAAGAGTTGTTACGCGCCACCATCGCCACCGCCATACGCACCAAGTGCGTCTTGCCAACAGAGACCCAGCGCATCATTGTCGACATCAAGCTGCAAGAGAAGGCCGTTGCTTTCCCCACAGAAAGTCAGTTGTTGGAGATCGCGCGAGCCAAACTGGTCAAGGCGACTAGGCTGTTGGGGCTAAAGCTCAAGCAAACCATTGCAGAAGAGGGCAAAGACCTACGCCACCAGGCCGTTGGGCCCATCATCGGGCATCTGAAGGCGGATCAACGAATAGCGCGGTGTTGGCTCAAAGGGGCAGCGGGTGATGCGCTTAACACGGTGTTGGCCGCTGTCGGTTTCAACTTGCGTTGGCTGCTGCGGGCATTGGTCCGTCTATTTTTTGTGTTGTTTAATTTTGCGGGACCTTGGGCGCTGATTTCGGTGACCATGAGCCGGAACTCCTACAAAATTGGTCAGCGCTGGACGTCAATTCAGTTCAGCCCTGCATGAAATGAATTTTGCGAGGTCGACGACTTTACGCATTTTGTGCCGAACTCGGGTGAGCAGCTTACGATGGGTTGAATGTTTTTAATGGAGGCAAGGGATGAATTCGTTCGTAGTTAAATTGTTTATTTTTTTCACAGAAGTCTTGTCGGGCATCATCATCGGGCTTGTCATTTTGACGGGTGTGATTGGGATGGTGACAAGCAACTTCTTTTTCGGGCTTGCCATTGCGGTTGGTGGAACGGTTGGCTTTATAGCAATATTTGGCTTCGCCGCACTCGTTATTGAAATACATAAAGATTTGCGAGCGATTCGTGAAATTGCTGAAAAAAAAGAATCTAACTAAAACTTTTAATGCGTCTGCGGAAGCGGGCGAGGACTGTCCGCGGGGGAACTGCATTCCCCCCTGTCGCGCTAAGGCTTCGCCGTCGCACCGGACTCGTCCCGTAGACTCACCACAGAAATTTCTCCCCAATTTCACCGAGCGCCAACTGGACTCGGACGTCATGAAAGTCTCTTAGACTTAGCCACACCGATAACGGCTCTGCGGTGTTTTTTTGAGCACGCATGCACGGTTCATATCGTAATATTTGAACTTCGAAGCCATTGGCAACAGCACGGGGTTCGAAAACAATGCCTGCCTCTTTCGCTTGCTGCACTGACTGTACCGTCATTGCAATTACGTGCTATTGTGGCTCATTGATCATGGTCAGTCGAGCCAGCGCACTTTCACCAGCCCAGCAGTTGCCCGAGAGATCCAGAATTCGAGGATCGAAGGCCCACAGAGTTTTGAGCCCCGGCAAACGCTAATGAGGCTTAGCCTTGTTCCATAAATTTCGGCGAGTGTCGTTGAGCTTCAGGTGCTTGGCTCGACCTCGTACCTCTAGCTCAAACAGATCGAATTGCACCAACTCCCTGATAGCCCGAGTCGCTGACATTCCAGCATAACCAAGGGCAGCCGCTTCATCAAATGGGTGCCAAGTCATTGTCGCTGGATGGTGATTTAGAAACCAGATCAATAGCGCCTGGGTGGCCGGGCTAAGCATATCCTGTTCTTTGCGGGGCTCTGAACTGAAATGTTCGCTCAGAATCATGCCGATCTGAGGAGCAAACAGCTGCTTGTTTGGCACGGCGAAGGCGACACCGTGGGCGATCAACTGCTGCGCCTGGTGTGATTCCCGGCAAAGCGATGATGACCGGGGCTTGTAAGATCTCGCGAAGTTTTTGGCGTGTAGTTCTGCTTGCTGGACAGCCACATCTTCACTCAGAAACAAAAAAGCCTTCCATCGCTGGAAGGCTTTTTTCAATTTTGGTGCCGTCGGCGAGACTCGAACTCGCACAGCTTTCGCCACTACCCCCTCAAGATAGCGTGTCTACCAATTTCACCACGACGGCTGTCATGCAGAGCCTTATATTGTAACTGATCCAGGCCCCGGGCACGCCCTTTGGCGCACCCGTGGATGATCAACGCGGGATGTTGCTGGCCGGCGCTTTGGGATCCGGTGCGTTGCTGCCCGCAGGGGCAGGAACCGAAGGATCGATGCTGGCAGGCCCCGGAATGCCCGATGGTGCCGTCCGCTCCAAAACGCTGCCCGTGCCGGCGGGTTGGGCGTTGCGCTGGGTGCTGAAATAAGCCAAAGCCAAGGTAGAGACGAAGAACACAGTGGCCAGGACAGCCGTGGTGCGCGACAAAAAGTTGGCCCCGCCGGTGGCGCCGAACAAGCTGCCCGATCCGCCCGAACCAAAAGCCGCGCCCATGTCAGCGCCTTTGCCTTGTTGAACCAGTACCAGGCCGATCATGCCCACAGCAGACAGGATTTGAGCCACCAAAATGAGATTGTGAAGAATGTCCATGGTCTGAGTCTGAAATGGAAATCAGCCGGCAACAGTGCCAGCCTGAATGATGGAAAGAAAATCAGCAGGTTTGAGGGCGGCACCACCGATCAAGCCGCCATCGATGTCGGGCATGGCCAGCAAAGAGGCTGCATTGGCGGCGTTCATGCTGCCCCCGTACAAAATCGCAATCCGCTCGGAGTTGGGTGTGGCCGCACGCAGTTGGGCGCGCAACACGGCATGCACCTGCTGTGCTTGCTCGGGGGTGGCGGTTTTGCCGGTGCCTATGGCCCACACGGGCTCGTAAGCGACAGCGATTTCGCTGATGCAATGCCCGTTGAGGTGGATGACGGCTGCCAATTGGCGCTTGACCACCTCTTCGGTCTGAGCCGCTTCGCGCTGCGCCAAGGTTTCGCCAACACACACGATGGGGGTGATGCCGGCAGCCAGAGCACGTTGCGCCTTTTGCGCCACGACCTCATCGGTCTCCGCATGGTACTGCCGACGCTCAGAGTGACCCACGATGGCGTAGCGCACACCAAAATCACGCAGCATGGACACCGACACTTCGCCGGTGTAGGCGCCCTGCTCGTGCGCTGACACATCTTGCGCCCCCAGATCGACGCCACTGCCCTGCACCAACTGACCCACTTGAGCCAGATAGGGGGCAGGCACACAAACGGCAACCCGACATGCACCAGCGGGCATGCCCGCCAGGATGCCTTGCACCAGAGCCTGGTTTTGCGCCAGGCCGCCGTTGAGTTTCCAGTTACCGGCGATCAGCTTGGGCTTCATTGCTGTTGCTGCTGCGCTTGCTCACTGTCGCCGTGTGACGGACGCTCGGTCAGTGCCTTCATGGACAACTTGACACGGCCTTTGTCATCGGTCTCCAGGACCTTGACACGCACCACTTGGCCTTCGGCCAGCACGTCGGTGCCTTTGGCGATGCG